>LNFM01003975.1_pt1 | contig 27953 bp, 27 predicted proteins | sample 596031 | NCBI WGS metagenome assembly LNFM01 (sample SAMN04254537, study PRJNA301005) | activated carbon metagenome | isolation source: dual media filters at the Ann Arbor, Michigan drinking water treatment plant | place: USA: Ann Arbor
AGCCAACCCTCATCAACGCCGTCATCGACCCCGAAGCCGGTTCCGAATCCGGCAACATCGGTAACCTCAACCCACAGTCCATCATCAAAAAGAAATGAGACATGCCTGTTCCGGGCGGGGTTCACCCCTCGCCCGGAAGGGCTATATGAGGCTCCGTGGCGCCTTCAAGCTGCGCAAAACAAAAAAGAATGAGCGCGAGGGAAGCGCGCCGTCGAGGGGAGAGTTCCGGCGACTGGCCGCCAGCCGCCACGAATTTTCAGATTGCCTGTCTCGCAGGCAGAAGACTTTCACCTCCGGGCGGGCCGTGCTCGTCCGGGACCACAGGTTCAACGACTGACAAGGGAAACTGACCCATCATGACCAAGCCGCTTGAAGGGATCAAAATCATCGACTTCACGCACGTTCAGGCGGGTCCCGCCTGCACGCAGCTCCTCGCCTGGTTCGGCGCCGACGTGATCAAGGTCGAGCGCCCCGGCGCGGGCGACGTGACGCGTTCGCAGCTCCGCCACGTGAAGGACGCCGACGCGCTGTACTTCACCATGCTGAACTCGAACAAGCGCTCGCTGACGCTCGACACGAAGACGCAGGAAGGCAAGGAAGTCCTCACCAAGCTCATCCAGGAATCGGATGTCATGGTCGAGAATTTCGGCCCCGGCGCGCTCGACCGCATGGGCTTCTCCTGGGACAACATCCAGAAGATCAACCCCGGCATGATCCTCGCTTCGGTGAAGGGCTTCTCGGACGGCCATCACTACGAAGACCTGAAGGTCTACGAGAACGTCGCCCAGTGCGCCGGCGGTGCCGCTTCGACGACCGGCTTCTGGGATGGTCCTCCGACTGTGTCGGCCGCCGCTCTCGGTGACTCGAACACCGGCATGCACCTTGCGATCGGCATCCTCACGGCGCTGCATCACAAGAACAAGACCGGCAAGGGCCAGAAAGTCGCCGTGTCCATGCAGGATTCGGTGCTCAACCTCTGCCGCGTCAAGCTGCGCGACCAGCAGCGTCTGGACGCCATCGGCTATCTCGAAGAGTATCCGCAGTACCCGCACGGCACGTTCTCGGACGTCGTTCCGCGCGGCGGCAATGCCGGCGGCGGCGGACAGCCGGGTTGGGTGCTGAAGTGCAAGGGCTGGGAAACCGACCCGAACGCCTACATCTACTTCACCATCCAGGGTCATGCCTGGGCGCCGATCTGCAAGGCTCTCGGCCGTGACGAGTGGATCGAGGATCCGGCCTACAACACGGCGTCTGCCCGTCAGGACAAGATCTTCGACATCTTCAAGACGATCGAGGATTGGCTCGCCGACAAGACCAAGTACGAAGCGGTCGACATCCTGCGCAAGTACGACATTCCGTGCGCGCCGGTCCTGTCGATGAAGGAAATCGCCGAGGACAAGTCGCTCCGCGAAAGCGGCACGATCACCGAAGTCGATCATCCGCAGCTCGGCAAGTATCTGACGGTCGGCTCGCCGATCAAGTTCTCGGATTTCAAGCCCGAGATCTCGGCCTCGCCGCTGCTCGGCCAGCACACCAACGATGTGCTCGCAGACCTCGGCTACAGCCAGGAAGACATTTCCAAGCTGCACGAAGCCAAGGCGGTCTGATCCGCCACGGTTCAAACAGAAAGGCCGCCCTCCGGGCGGCCTTTTTTTATGGACGTTTCGCATCTGTACCGACGGGACGAACCCAATAAAAAAGGCACCGCAAGCGGCGCCTTTTCAAATTCCGGAAATTCCGGTCAGAGTTCGACGGTGTTGTCGAGCTGGCCGATGCCCTCGATGATGATCGAGACCTGATTGACCGGCTCCTTCATCGAGCCGACGCCGACCGAGGTGCCGCATTCGATCAGATCGCCCGGATAAAGCGTCATGTAGCTCGACAGCAGCGAGACCAGTTTTTCGGCCGGGAAGATCATGTCCGAGATCGGATAGTTCTGCCGCTCCTGGCCGTTGAGGATCGTCTTGACGACGAGCGTCTCCGGCTTGACGTCGGTTGCGATGACCGGGCCGAACGGGCCGAACCCGTCATAGCCCTTGGCGCGGGCCCATTGCGGGAAGGTTGGATCCTTCTGGAGGATGGCGGCGGCCGTGATGTCGTTGACGCAGGTGTAGCCGAAGATGTGCGCGGCGGCGTCGGCCTCGGACACATTCGTCGCCGTCTTGCCGATGACGATGCCAAGCTCGCCCTCGAACACGACCGGGCCGTCATAGCCGACCGGACGCTTCACCACGGCGCCGGGCGTCGTGACGGAGGAGACCGATTTCAGAAGGAACAGCGGCTCGGCGGGTTCGGCCACGTTGAGCTTGGCGGCGAGGGCGTGGAAGTTGTTCCACATTGCGATGATCTTGCTCGGCTCCGTCGGAGCGAGCAGCTTCACGTCGGCGAGCTTGACGGTCTCGCCGCTGGCCTTCGGATTGTCGAACAGGCTTCCCGTATGGACAGCGATGTTCTCGCCGTCCAGCGTGCCGATCGCGGTCTTGCCGCCATGTTCAAAGCGGACCCAATGCGCCATGAGCGCTCCTCCTCTTTTCTTGGAATTGTTCGTTCAGGCCGGCGTCGTCAGACGCCGCCGACCTGGAAGATGCGCAGAAGATTGGTCGTGCCGGACTGGGCGAAGGGCATGCCGGCCGTGACCGCCATGATGTCGCCGTCCTTGGCCGCGCCGGCGGCCTTGGCAGCCTCCGTCGCCAGAGCGACAATCTCCGAAACCTTCTCGATGTCCTTGGTCACGACGGCGCTGACACCCCACACGCAGGACATCTGGCGGGCGACCTCGATCTTCGGCGTGAGGCAGAAGATCGGAACGAGCGGGCGCTCGCGGGCGGCGCGCAAGGTGGTCGAGCCGGATGTCGTGTAGGTCGCGGCGGCGGCCAGCGGAAGGACGCTGGCAACGGTGCCGAGCGAGGCGCAGATCGCGTCCGCGATCGTCGCGCGCGAGCCGGGATGGGAGGTCTCGATGAGGCGCTTGTATTCCGGGTCCTTTTCGACCTGGGCGACGATCTTGCTCATCATCGTTACCGCTTCGACCGGGAATTTTCCGGATGCGCTTTCGGCCGAGAGCATCACGGCGTCGGCACCTTCGTACACGGCGGTCGCGACGTCGGAGGCTTCGGCGCGTGTCGGGGTCGGCGTGTGGATCATGCTTTCCAGCATCTGCGTCGCGACGACGACCGGCTTGCCGTATTCGCGCGAGAGCTTGATCATGCGGCGCTGCACGGCCGGGATTTCCTCCGGCTGCATTTCGACACCGAGATCGCCGCGGGCGACCATGATCGCGTCGGACGCCTCGACGATTTCCTCAAGGCAATCGACGGCGGCGGGCTTTTCGATCTTCGACATGATGAGCGCGCGGCCGCCGATCAGCTTGCGGGCGTCGTGCAGGTCCTGCGCCGTCTGGACGAAGGACAGGGCAACCCAGTCTGCGCCATGGCTGAGGCCGAATTCGAGGTCGCGGCGATCCTTCTCGGTGATGACGTCGAGCGGCAGGACGGCGCCGACGACGCTGACACCCTTGCGCTCGGACAGCACGCCGCCGGTGATGACCGTGCCGACCATGTAATCGGTGCCGTGCTCGGAGACTTCCATGCGGATCTTGCCGTCATCGAGCAGGATCTGCACGCCGGGCTTTGCCGCGGCGAAAATTTCCGGATGCGGAAGATAGGCGCGCGTGGCATCGCCCGGTGTGGAATCGAGGTCGAAGCGGAAGCTCGTTCCGTTGGCGAGCGTCACCGGGCCGTCCTTGAACGTGCCGACGCGCAGCTTCGGCCCCTGAAGGTCGAGGAGGATGCCGACCGGGCGTCCGGTCTCCGTCTCAAGTTCGCGGATCGCCTTGAAGCGCGCGGCGTGATCTTCGTGGGTGCCGTGGCTCATATTGAGGCGGAACATGTCGACGCCGGCCTCGAAAAGCTTTTTCAGCATTTCGGGGCTGGAGCTTGCGGGACCAACGGTGGCGACGATCTTGGCTTTGCGATTGCGCATCTTGTTTCGCGCGGGCTCCCCGCCCGCCCCTTTCTTCAGACGATCAAAATTGCTCGGAAATCATTGACGTTGGTCAGCGTCGGCCCTGTGACAACGAGGCTGTCGAGCTTCTGGAAGAAGCTGTAACCGTCATTGTCCGCGAGAAGGAGCTTGGCGTTGATGCCGCGCTCGGCCGCGCGCGCAAGAACGTCATCGAGCGCGAACGCGCCCGCATTGTCCTCGCTGCCGTCGATGCCGTCGGTGTCCGCGGCAAGGGCGTGGACGCCCTCGAGCCCATCGAGCGCGATGGTGAGAGCGAGAAGGAATTCGGCGCAGCGTCCGCCGCGTCCCTTTCCACGCACCGTCACGGTGGTTTCGCCGCCCGACAACAGCACGCAAGGCGCCTTGCCTGGCTGGCCGTATTTGCGGACCTGACGGGCAATGCCGGCCATGACGCGGGCAACCTCGCGCGATTCGCCTTCGATGGCGTCGCCGAGAATGATGGGTTCGATCCCGGCCTTGCGCGCGATGTCGGCGGCGGCTTCCAGGGACATTTGCGGCGTCGCGACCAGTTCGACCGAATTGTTGGCGAGGCGCGCGTCGTCCGGTTTCACGGATTCGCCGTCCGCCTTTTCAAGATGGGCGATCGCGGCCGCAGGTTCGGTGATCTTGTATTTGCGCACGATGGCCAGGGCATCGGCAAACGTCGTCGGGTCGGGAACGGTCGGGCCGGAGGCGATGACCGAGGGGCCATCGCCCGGAACGTCCGAAATCAGCAGCGAGACGACGCGGGCCGGATGGGCCGCCGCCGCGAGACGGCCGCCCTTGATGGCCGAGAGGTGCTTGCGCACGCAGTTCATCTCGTCGATCGAGGCGCCGGAAGCGAGGAGAGCCTTGTTGATGGCCTGCTTGTCGGCCAGCGTCAGCCCTTCGGCCGCCAGCGGCAGCAGTGCCGAGCCGCCGCCCGAAATGAGCGCGATGACGAGATCGTCGGCGGTGAGGCCCTGAACCTTCTCGAGAATGCGCCGCGCGGCCTGTTCCCCGGCGGCATCGGGCACCGGATGCGAGGCTTCGACGATCTCGATCTTCTTGCAGGGCACCGCGTGGTCGTAGCGCGTGACGACGAGGCCCTCGATCGGGCCGGTCCAATTGTCTTCGACCGCCTTGGCCATCGCCGCGGACGCCTTTCCGGCGCCGATAACGATGGTGCGGCCCTTCGGGGGCTTCGGCAGATGCGGAGGGACGATCCGGGCTGGCAAAGCGGCCGCGACCGCCGCATCGAACATCTCGATAAGCAGCGTCTTGGGATCAGCGGAAAGCACGGTTTTGTGGGCGTGGCCCGGTGCCATGAGAAACCTTTCACCAGGGAAGGGGTGTTCTGGAGGAAGTGACCGGCGAATTCAACCGCCCGGGGGTTGTCGGGGGTAAAAAAAGCACGGTTTTTGGGAACGCATCCCATTTCGACGAAAACAACGCGAAGGCCGCTGTTTTGATGCGCCTTTCGTCGAGGCAGGGCAAGGCGCGGACGCGACCCGCATGGGCTTCGCCCGCGGGTTTTCCGTGCCCAATCAACGGGATTTGGCCGGGGACGTCATCGGCGGCGACCAATCCGGCTTGGTGAGACGGCGTCCGCGCATCGGATTCCGTTTGACGGCCTTCTCCGACCTCTGCTAACCAATCATTATAAATTGGCCAATTGGTCAAAATTAATAACAAAGGGAGAGCGCCATGAGCAGATCAGGTCTGGTTCGTGCAGGTACGCGGCTCGCGGCCGCCGCGGCATTTGTTCTGGCCGTTTCGGGAATGGCCGAAGCGGCAACGAAAGTGCGTGTTGCCTTCGGCGACATTGCGAGCGTGGAAAGCCTCAATCTTCTGATCGCCTTCGAGCGCGCCAGGGAGCGCGGCGTCGAAGTGGAAGGCACGTTCTTCAAATCCGAAGATCTTGCCGCGCAGGCGGTTGTCGGCGGTCAGGCCGATGTCGGTATCGGCACGCCCTACGCGCTGCTTCAGAAGGTGAAGGCTCCGATCCGCCTGTTCTATCAGATCAGCAATCTGCGGTTCTATCCGGTCGTCAATACAGAGTTCTACAAGGACTGGAAGGATCTCGACGGACAGGAATTCGCGGTTCACTCGCGCGGTTCGGGCACCGAGGCCATCATGAGCCTGATGGCGCAGAAGAACGGCATCAAGTTCTCCAATTACTCGTTCGTTCCCGGTTCGGAAGTGCGTGCCGGCGCGCTGCTTCAGGGCAATGTGAAGGCCACCATCGTCGACGCCGCCGGCAAGAGGCTGATCGAGGAGAAGGGCGGGGACAAGTTCAAGTTCCTCGACATGGCCGGTGTCGATGCCACCGACGAGGCGCTGTATGCCAACACGGCCTTCCTCGAAAAGAACGCCGAGGCCGTCAACATTCTCGTGGAAGAGCTTCTGAAGACCACCCGCGAGATCAACAAGGACCCGAAGATCGTCGCCAGCCTGCGTGACAAGTACAAGCTGCTGCCCGACCTTCCGAAGGATCTCGAAGCCGAAGTCGGTACGTATTTCGTCGATGCGGTCGCAGGCGATCTCTACCCCGACAATGGCGGCGGCGCGGACGCGGTGAAGGCCGATTTCGAGTTCTACACGCTGGCCGGCCAGCTGAAGGGCGAGGCGGCTTCGCTGAAGTCCGAGGACTTCTGGGTGTTCGAGCCGCTTGAAAAGGCTCGTGCGGCCCTCGGAAGCTGAAGACAACGAGCGAGGCGCGTTTGACATGAGTGTGCAGACGAATTCACCAGCCGCGGGCAGCCTGGATGCTGCCCGCGAGGGGGCGGCGACAGCCGCAAAGCCAACCGAATCCGTTCTGCTGTGGCGGCTCGCATCGATTGCGCTGTTCTGTCTTGCCTGGGAGATCGCGGGACGCATCCCGATCAATGTGGCGTTCCCGCCGTTCTCCGAGGTCGTTCTGGCGTTTGGCCGGATCATGGCCGACGGCACTCTGCCGGCGGCCTTTCTCGAAACCCTCAAACCGCTCGTCATCGGCGTCGTGCTGGCAACCACCATCGGCATCGTCATGGGCGTCCTGATGGGGCTTCGCGAAGAACTCGAATGGGCGGGCGTGCCGGTCTTCGTGGTGATGCAGGCCGCCCCGATGGCCGCGCTCATCCCGCTCATCACCTTCATCTACGGCATCGGCCTGACGGCGAAGGTTCTGTCCGTCGTCATCCTGGCGCTGCCGGTGATCGCGCTGAACGGCTACAAGGCGGTGCGCAATGTCAGCCCGTCCTTGCGTGCCATGTGCCGCTCCTTCCTCGGCTCGCGGCGCCAGGAGATTTTCAAGGTCATCCTGCCGGACGCGAGCCCGATGATCTTCGCAGGTCTACGCCTCGGCGTTTCGGCGGGTTTCGTCGGCGTCATTCTCGCCGAGCTTCTGATCACGCCGACCGGCATCGGCGATCTCATCACCTATCACCGCTCGATCGCGGACTACGCCGAAATGTATGCGGCGATCGCAACCATCATTTTGTTCGCCGCCGTCACGGTCGGCCTGCTTGAGCGAGTCGAAGTGGCTCTGTTCCGGCCTGAAAAGAAGGAGCATGCCTGATGACTGCCGCAGCCCGCATCGTGCGCGACGTGCCTTCAGATGAAACCGCCACACCCGTCGTCGAGGTCAAAAATCTCTGCAAGCGTTACGGCTCGTCCGTCGAGGCGCTGCGCGACGTCAATCTCAGCTTTCCATCCGGCCAGCTCACCAGCCTTCTCGGCCCGTCCGGGTGCGGCAAGACGACCCTCCTGAAGATCATCGCAGGGCTTCTTCCCGCGACGAGCGGCGAGGTCTACGTCAAGGGACAGAAGGTGACGGCGCCGGGGCCGGAACGCGCCTTCGTGTTCCAGGATTTTGCGCTTCTGCCGTGGGCGACCGTTTTGCGCAACGCCGCCTTCGGCCTTGAGCTGCGCGGCGTGGCGGTTGCCGAGCGCGAAAAGACCGCGCGTCATTACGTCGAGCAGGTCGGCCTCGCCGGCTTCGAAAACCGCTACCCGCACGAACTCTCGGGCGGCATGCGCCAGCGTGTCGGCCTTGCCCGCGCGCTCGCCGTCAATGCGGATGTGCTTCTTCTCGACGAGCCATTCAGCGCGGTCGACGAGCAGAACCGCCGCAAATTCCAGGAAGACCTGCTGCGCCTGCGCCAGGTCGAGAACAAGACGTTGATCTTCGTCACGCATTCGATCGAAGAGGCCGTCTATCTGTCCGACCGCATCGTCCTGCTGTCGCCGCGCCCGGGCCGTGTCTCCGAAATAATCGAGCCCAACATTTCGCGTGAGCGTTCGCCCGATCAGATCCGCCGTGACTCGACCTATCTCGACACGGTCGAAACGATCTGGCGCGGCCTGCGCGATTATGCCGACTGAGCGAGGATCGTCATGACAATCGCCGGCTATCGCATCCCGCCAATGTTCTCGCTGATCTTCTGGGCGCTCGTCTGGGAGATCGTGGGAAGGCTCGATCTCGTTTTCCTCTTCCCGCCCTTGAGCCATGTCATCATGGAGCTTGGCCAGGTGCTCGGCTCGTCCAAGTTCCTCGGCGCGGCGTTGATGACGCTGAAATGCTTCTTCATCGGCATCGCCATCGCCATCGCCGTGGGAATTCCGCTCGGCTACGCCATGGGCCGCTCGGACGCCGCGGACAAGCTTCTCGGCATGTGGGTCAACCTGTTCGTCAGCGCGCCTTTGTCAGCACTCGTGCCGGTCATCATGATCCTGTTCGGAATGGGTGAGGCGACGATCATCGTGACGGTTGTCCTGTTCGCCGTCTGGATCATCGCGCTCGACACCCGCGCCGGCGTGCGCGATGTCTCGCCCTCCCTGCTTGCCATGGCGCAATCCTTCGGCGCCAGCCGCTGGCAGACGACAACGAAGATCATCTTCTTTGCCGCGCTCCCGGAAATCCTCGCGGGCATCCGTCTCGGCGTCATTCGCGGCGTCAAGGGCGTGATCATCGGGCAATTGCTGGTCTCGATCCTCGGGCTCGGCGAATTGTTCGAGCTCTATTCCCGCAACTTCCTCATGGAAGAGTTCTGGGCCCTCACCTTGATCGTGTTCGGATTTGCGCTCGGAGCGGCGGAACTGATCGCGATCCTCGAACGCAAAATCGACTTCTACGCTGGAGTAAGACACGGATGACCAACGCTGCCCAACCCCTTGCCTCGGCCGAAGGCGAATTCGTCGTCGCGCCGCCGCCGCTCGCGACCTTGCCCGTGCGCGGCACGGCGGCACGGTTCCCCGTTCGCCGGATCTATTGCGTCGGTCGTAACTACGCAGCTCACGCTATCGAAATGGGGCACGATCCCAACAAGGAGCCGCCCTTCTTCTTCCAGAAGAACCCCGACAACATCATCCTGAGCGGCGAGCCGTTCCCCTATCCCTCGAAGACAAGCGATGTTCATTTCGAGATCGAAATGGTGGTGGCTCTCGGAAAGGGCGGAACGAACATTCCGGTCGAGAAGGCTCTGGAGCATGTGTATGGCTACGGTGTGGGTCTCGATATGACCCGCCGTGATCTGCAGGGCGAGGCCAAGGACCTGCGGCGCCCGTGGGAAGTCGGCAAGGCCTTCGAGGCTTCGGCTCCGTGCACGGAGCTTGTTCCGGCCAGCGAGATCGGCCACCCGGACAAAGGCGCGATCTGGCTCGACGTCAACGGCGAGCGCAAGCAGACGGGCGATCTCAATCAGCTCATCTGGAAAGTGCCGGAAATGATCTCCTATCTGTCCGGCCTGTTCACGCTCGCGCCCGGCGACATCATCATGTCCGGAACGCCGGCCGGTGTCGGCGCCATCAAGAAGGGCGATGTCATGCGTGGTTACGTCGAGGGCGTTGGAGAATTGAACACTCCCGTCGTATAAGTACGGTATAGAAGGACCGGCGCGCGGAGCGCGCCGGTCAACAAAAACGAGCCGGACCAATCCGGCGGATTCAGGGAGTGAACGATGACCAACAAGGGCATGACTCGGCGCAGCCTTATTGCGACCGGCGGCGCGGCAATGGCGGCTTTGAGCGCTCCAGGGCTGGTGCGCGCTCAGGCGGCGTTCCCGTCCGAGACGATGCAGGTTCTGGTGCCGACGGGCGAGGGTGGCGGCGTCGATCAGGCGGCGCGCGCCTTTACCCGGATCTGGGCAAAGCATCTCGGCGCGAACTTCGAATATTCCTATTTTCCGGGTGCGTCCGGCCAGGTCGGCTACGAGGTCTTCACCGGCAAGCGCGAGCCCAATGCGTACAATCTTCTTTTCGGAAACATCGGTCCGGAAATGATCATGTATGCAACGCAGAATCCGAAATACAAATATCCCGACGACATCATGTATTTCGGCGCGATCGATTCCGACGACAGCGTGATCTGGGTCGCGACGAACAGCAAGCTGAAGACGATCAACGATCTCGTCGAAGAGGGCAAGAAACGCGAAATCACGCTCTCGACCAGCCGTCTGCCGCATCCCTCGACCATCGGCGCGCTCGCGCTTGCCGAGGCCACGGGGATCAAGATCCGCATGGTGCCTTACGGCGGCGGCGGACCGGCCCGCGCCGCGGCGATCACCGGAGAGGTCGACGGCTGTGCGACCTTCCTGTCCTCCTCGCTCGGGCTCTCGGATCAGGCGCGCTTCCTCGGTGTCTTCAACGACGAGAACCGCGTGCCGGATCTCACCGACAATGCGCCGACCATCAACGGCGCCCTCGGCACGAAGATCCCGGCCTTGTCGGGACAGCGCGCCTGGGCGATCCATCGGTCCGTCGCCGAGAAATACCCCGATCGTCTGCAGAAGCTGACCGAGACGATGAAGCAGGTCTTCGACGATCCGGAGTACAAGGCCGTGGCCGAGAAGGCTGGCATTCCGTGGTCGTTCATCCGCTATGCGGACGCCGCGGCATGCGATGAATCGGCCAAGCAGTTTGCGGCCCTTGCGGAGCAGTACAAGAGCCTGCTTTCGGCCAGCAAATGACGATGCCCCCCGAGGCACCCGGCACACCTGATCCCGCGCCGCGGGATCAGGTGGATCGCGAAGGAACCGGTGCCGATTGGATCATTCCCGCCGTCGCGGTCGCTTTTGCGACCTATTACCTGATTTCGATCAAGGATCTCGTCTGGGAGGCGAAGATCGCGGCGGTGTTCGTCGCCGTCATGCTCTATCTGCTGATCGGAATTTTTGCGCTTAAGACCGTGCTCGGTCTGAAGCGCGGAACTTTGTTCGTCGATTTCACTCCGCTCTGGGAAAACTGGCCTCTGTTTCGCATCCGCGCGCTTCTTTTCGGGCTCGCGACGGCGTCGGTGGCGCTGCTGCCCTGGCTGGGATTCACGCTGTCGACGTTCGGATTTCTCCTTGCCGCCTTCCTCTGGCTTGAACGCATGCCGACGAAGACGGCCGTCATTACGGCCGGCACACTCGCCTTGGCAGGCTACATCCTGTTCATCGCAATTCTCCGGACGTCTTTTCCTCTCGGTCCATTCGAGCTCGCAGTCCGAGCACTGACCGGCATTTGACGGGCGTTTTCGATGGAACCCAGTCTTGGCTTTATCGCTGAACTTTTCGCGCATGCATTCTCATATTGGTGGCTGATCCTCATCGCGACGACGATCGGGATCATCATCGGCGCCATGCCGGGCTTCGGCTCGGCCAACACGATCATCATGCTGCTGCCGTTCACTTTGGCCGTGGAGGTGGATGTTGCGATGATCTTCATGGTGTCGCTGTTCTGCGCCTCCCAATCGGGCGGCGGCATTACATCGATCCTGCTCAACATACCGGGAAACGGAGGCTCGGCGGCGACCTGTCTTGACGGCTATCCAATGGCCAAGAAGGGGCTCGGGCAGCAGGCGCTCGTGCTTTCCTTCGTCGCCTCGCAGGTCGGCGGCATGGTCACGGCCGGCCTGTCGATCTTCCTCCTGCCTTACATGGCGAAGATCGCCTATTATCTTCACAGTGTCGAAATGGTCGTCATCGTCCTGTTCGGCATCACTCTTATTGCTTCCATCGCCTCCGAGAACATGCTGAAGGGCCTGATCGCGGGCGGCCTCGGCCTTCTCATTGGCGCGATCGGTGCTGACCACATCTATTCGACGCCGCGCGGCACATTCGGTTTCCTCGAACTCTATGACGGCGTTCCGCTCATTCCGGTCCTGATCGGCGTGTTCGCGATGTCCGAAGCGCTCCTGATGATCGAGAAGCGTTCGGTGCTAACGGATGCGGGGATGGAGCTGGCCAAGAAGGCAAGCTGGAAGGAAACGCGCGAAGGCGTCGTCTGGGCGTTCCAGCGCACCTGGCTGATGATCTGGACGGCGATCGTCGGCCTCATCATCGGCATCGTGCCGGGCGCGGGCGCGTCGATCGCGGCTTTCGTCGCCTACCAGCAGGCCCGTCTTTACTCGAAGACGCCGGAGATGTTCGGCACCGGCATTCCCGAAGGCGTGATCGCCCCGGAAAGTGCGAACAATGGTTGCTCGTCGGGCGATCTCATTCCGCTGCTGGTGATCGGCGTGCCGGGCGGCACGACGGCTGCCGTCATGATGATCGTGATGACTTATCACGGGGTCCAGCTCGGCCCGCGCATGTTCATTCAGGCGCCCGAAATCGGCTATGGCGTGTTCGTGACCATGCTGGTCGCCTATCTCATCATGCTGTTCACGACGCTCCCACTGACGCGCTACATTTCCAAGCTGATCCTCATTCCGACGGCGGTGCTCGCGCCCATCATCATCGCCTTCACGATGGTCGGCTCGTTCGCGCCGCGCGCCTATATGTTCGATCTGTGGCTGACACTCTTCTTCGGCGTCATCGGCTATATCTGCCGCCGGACGGGCTACAATGTCGTTGCGATCCTGATCGGCGTCATTCTCGGTCCGCTGCTCGAGGCAAATGTGATGCGCGCTCTGCGCATCAGCGGCAACGATCCGTGGACGTTCTTCTCCTCGCCGCTCGCGAACATTCTGTGGGTTCTGCTCATCGTCTCGCTTCTGGTGCCGAGCCTCGTGCAATGGAACAAGAACCGCCGCCAGGGCCTGCAGCCGGCTCTGGAGGGGAAATGACAGTGTCCGTGCAATCTCAGCCCGCCGCGTCCGGCCGCATGACATCCGGCACGCGCCGTGTCGCCCGCATGGATATTGCCGGTGGCGGGCAGGTCGTGGTCCAGGGCAATTACGCCTTCCTCGGCCATATGTCGCCGCCGGACGGAACGTCCATCGTGGATGTGAGCGATCCGGCACATCCGAAAATCGTCGCGAAGATTCCGCCGCCCGATCATTTTTCGCACACGCACAAGGTTCGGGTGGCGGGCGATCTCATGATCACCAATGTCGAGCGGCATCGACGGCACTTCTACCGCAAGGGCGAAATGCTGGAGAGCGCGGGGGCAAGCCTGACGCAGACGCTCGGTCGCGCGCCGACCGATGCGGAGCTTGCCGAGGCCATCGGCGTCAAGGAAGCCGAACTGGCGGATCTGCGCGAAGGCCACGGGCGTGGTTACAGCGATGGCGGGTTTCGCGTCTGGAACATTTCCGATCCGGCCGATCCGAAGCTTTTGTCCTATGTAAAGACGGGCGGGATCGGCGTTCACCGCTTCGACATGGACGAAAAATATGCCTACATCTCCACCGAGATGGAGGGCTTTCGAGGCAACATTCTCGTCATCTACGATCTTGCCGACCCGTCGAACCCGCGCGAGGTGTCGCGCTGGTGGATGCCGGGGCAGAACATCGCCGCGGGCGAAAAGCCCGGCTGGAAGGGGCAGCGCCATCGTCTGCATCATGCATTGCGCGTCGGCGACAAATTGTGGGCGGGCTGCTGGTATGCGGGCGGCTATGTGATCGACATCTCCGACATAACCCGGCCGACAACGCTCGGCAGCTACAATTACCACCCGCCCTATCCCGAACCGACGCACACCTTGATGCCGCTGCCCGAACCCATCGCGGGCCGCAAGATCGCGCTGATGGTGGATGAAGAGCACGAGCATGTGCCCGGCCAGCCGCATGGCTTCATCTGGATCATGGACGCCGCCGATCCCGCCAATTTGACGCCGATCTCGACCTTCCATGTCAGCGAGATGGATTCGCCCTATGCGCGCGCGGGCGGGCGTTTCGGAGCGCACCAGTTTCAGGAGAAGCAGGTCGGAAGCCTGATTTACGCGACATGGTTCTCCGGAGGCGTGCGCATCATCGACATCGCCGATCCCGAAAAGCCGAAAGAGATTGCCTTCTACGTGCCCGAACCCTTCCCCGGCCACAGCGCGCCGCAAAGCAACGACGTCGATGTCGACGAGCGCGGACTGATCTATCTGCTGGACCGCGATCGCGGGCTTGAAATCATCGAAATGCTCTGACGCCGCAGGGCGCCGGAGCGTTTCGATGTTGCGGCCTGTCAGGCAGGTGCGGTCTGGGCGGCACGCTTGCGGATGAGGTCGTCGACGTCTTCGCCGTGATAGGTGTGCCCTTCGGTCATCACCCAGGCGTGGGCGCGCTGTTCGGGGGTGAGGCTGGCGATGAAGGCCAAGGCCTCGTGCAGCGTCGGAAAGGGATGCGTCTGCCCGATGCCGCCGCCGATGCCGCCCAGCAGCAGCTTTTCCTGAATCGAGACGGTCGCTTCCTGATCGAAATCGAAATAGCTCATCGGGATCGTTCCTCCGTTCGGACGCGCCCCCGCCGGCATTGTGCTCCAGTCTGGCTAACGCACAAACGAAAAAGCCGATCCTTGAAGGATCGGCTTTTGGCAGGTGCCAGGTTCGCTCAGTCGCAGAACTTCTTCGTCTTCCAGATGAACTTGTGGTGCTTGTGCGACCACACCTTCACCTTCTGGAGATAGCAGCTCGGCGCATAATATTTCGGGCCGTAATAGACCGGCGCGTAGCCGTAGCCGTGATAGCCATGATGGCCGTGGAAGCCATGGCCGAAACCGAAGCCGATGCTGACACCGCCGGCTGAGGCGGAGGTGGGGGCCAGAGCGGCAACGCAAAGGGCGGCTGCGGCGGACAGGCCAAGGAGCGTCTTGCGGATCATGTGGGTCATCCTCTCTTGAAATCGACCGCCCGTTTGAGCCGGGATATTCGGTCTCGATGCTCATTGGTCGCGGCGTCCCGGAACCGGGTTCAAAAGAATCTTCCGATGACCTGTGCGGGTTGACCTCCGGGATGCCTCCGCCCAAGTTCCGGGCAACTTGAAAGGACCTCAGCCCATGCCCGAAATCCGTCTCATCCCGTGCCTGTCCGACAATTACGCCGTGCTTCTGAAAGAGGGAGAGACGGTCGTTCTCGTCGATGCACCGGACGCGGGGCCCATCGAGACGGTGCTGAAGAAAGAGGGCTGGACGCTCACCCACATCCTCATCACCCACAAGCATTCCGATCACGTGGACGGGATCGCGGCGCTGAAGGCGGCCTATTCGCCCGAAGTGATCGGGCCAGACTATGAAAAGGACAGCATTCCGGGGCTGACGATGACGGTGCGGGAAGGTGACAAGGTGAAGGTCGGCCCGTTCGAGGCGGATGTCTATCTGACGCCGGGGCACACCAAGGGGCACATCGTGTTCCATCTGCCCAAGGAAAAGCTTCTGTTCTCCGGCGACACGATGTTTGCGCTCGGCTGCGGACGCCTGTTCGAGGACACTCCCGCCGCCATGTGGCATTCGCTTCTGAAGCTGCGCGCGCTGCCGGACGACACCACGGTCTATTGCGGCCACGAATACACGCTCTCCAACGCCCGGTTCGCGGTGACGGTCGATCCCGGCAACGCGCCTCTCGCGGCGCGCGCGCAGGAGATCGAAGCGGCGCGCGAGGCCGGCAAACCGACGGTTCCGTTCAATCTCGGCGTTGAGAAGGCGACCAGCCCGTTCCTGCGCGCCGACGATCCCGAGGTGGCCAAAGGCGTCGGCAAAGCGGGCGCAGCCCCCGAAGCGGTGTTTGCCGAGGTGCGCGAAAGAAAGAACAATTTCTGATCGCCGCAGTCCCGCTTTCGGGATTGCAAAGCCCGGCGGGATGGGGCATAGAACGCGCCTCGCGGCGCACCGCCGCGCGAAGACTGGCAGCGTGCGGGTGTAGCTCAGGGGTAGAGCACAACCTTGCCAAGGTTGGGGTCGAGGGTTCGAATCCCTTCGCCCGCTCCAGTTTTCTTCCCGTTGGGGCCGTGGGTTTTTCGGCCTGTTCGTGTTAACATGCACATGTCGGCCGCCTCGCAAGGGGCCGCAATTGCGTCGTGGTTACATGTTTTCCCGGCAAAACTGATCTGTGCCCGTCTGGCGGGGATCCTTCGGGGTCGCTGCCTGCGCGCTTGTTGTCACCTTCACTTTATTGGACACCACACTTGCCACCATCCAAGGATAATACATTCGCTGATCGCCGCTCTACGGCAGTTGCCGCCAAACAGGCGCTGCTCGAAAAATTCAAGGCCCGTCCCGCAGAGGACGATCCGGACGAACTTGAGCGCCGCGCCGAGCGCGCCCGCATTGCCGAAGCCCGTGAGGCTCGCATCGCCGAGAAGGAAGCCCTTCGAAAGGCCGAAGCCGACCGCCGCGCGGCCGAGCGCAAGCGCAAAGAGGACGAGCGGCTGGCTGCCGAGGCGGCCATCGAGGCCGAGCGCCTTGCCGCCGAGCAGGCCATCGAGGAAGAAAAAGCCGCCCGGGACGCCGCCAAGGCCGCGATGATCAAGCGCGTGGTTGTCGACGAGGCCGCGCTGAAGGCCGCACGCGATGCCCGCTACGCCAACCGCAAATCGCGCGTCGCACGCGGCGGGTGAACCTGCCGCAAGACCGCTCGGCTGCTTCGGTGGCATGAAGAAAGCCGCGGGGAACCGCGGCTTTTGTTCGTTCCGGCTCGTGATCCCCGTCAGACGCGCTCTGCGGCGCGCTTTTGCAGATTGCGTTCGACGCTTGCCAGATGCGTGCTCATGGCGTTCTCGGCTTCGGTGATGTCGCGCGCTTCGATGGCCTTCACGATGGAATCGTGTTCGGCGAAGCTGTGGTGATCGGGGTTCGGAGCTTTCGCATTCGCCCGCAGGCGGCCCCACACCACCGCGCGCCGCACCGCGTTCAGCGTGTCGAACAGCCCGACCATCAGCGTGTTGCGCGCGGCCTGCGCCACGGCGCGGTGGAAGCGGTTGTCCCAGCTTTCGTATTGCCGCCAGGTCTCGGCCCGGCGTGCCTGTGTGAGGCACAGACGCATTTCTGCGATGTCGGCGGCTGTGGCATTGAGGGCCGCTTCGCGTGCCAGAATCGGCTCGAGCAGGATGCGCGCGCGCATGACCTCACCGGGGTTCGTGCGGCTGGTGATCGTGCCGATGTCGCTCTCGTCGACGGGGCGCTGGCCGATGAAGGTGCCGCGCCCGACATGGCGCCACAAATGCCCCTCCGATTCGAGAATGGCCAGCGCCTTGCGCAGCTCGCCGCGCGAGACGCCGAGGCTTTCGCAGAGGTCGCGCTCCGGCGGCAGGCGTGTGTCTGCCTCCGGATCCTGCTGCGCGATGAACGCGCGAAGCTGGGTCAGGGCCGCGTGGTAGTTCTGCTTTTCGGAAAGGGTCTCGACCAGCTTGTCCATTGATTTAACCAATCAGGGATTGGATTTCTTATTCACTGTGCGGGCTGAAAGGTCAAGGGTGAGGGCAGTCGCGGCGGACAATGCTGCGCCCGGTCGTCGGATGCGGGGGGCCGCTAGACGCTCTCATCCCTCTTGGGCGTAAAGACATCCGAAGGACGCTCTTCGGAGATCGTCTGCACGTGGCGAACCAGATTGCGGACGGCCGGATTGGGATTTGACGCGCGCCAGGCCAGATGAAGCTCGACGATGCGGTTTGTGTCGATGTCGATGTCGCGCAGAACGACCCCTTGAAAACGAAGACTTCCGGCAGCGCGCGGAACCAGAGAGACGCCGAGACCGGCACGGACGAGCCCGAGGATCGAGTGAATCTGGCTCATATACTGGACGTAGTTCGGGAAGACGCGGGCGGCCGAGAAAATGGACACGATCAGATCGTGGAAGTAGCGGGATTCGTAGGGCGAATAGCCGACGAAGTTCTGCCGGTCGAGGTTCGCGAGCTCGACCTTCTCGGCGCTGGCTAGGGGGTGAGCCGACGGCGCGGCCAGCATCAGGGGCTCGCGCACCACGCAGATGGATTCGAACTCCCGGCGGTTGAAGGGAGGGCGCAGGAGCCCGATGTCGATACGGCCGGAGGACAGCGCCTCGATCTGATCCGCCGACACCATTTCACGCAGGGCGAGATCGATCCCGGGCGCTTTCTCCCGGAAGCTGGTGATCAGGCGCGGCAGGAATTCATAGCCCGTGGCCGCCGTGAAGCCGAAATTGATGGTGCCCATCTCGCCGAGGGCTGAGCGCCGCGCCGCAAGCGCCGCGCTTTCCGCAAGCCGCAAAAGCCGCTGGGCTTCGGGAAGAAAATTCGCGCCGGCCGGGGTGAGGCGGACGACGCGGCTGGTGCGCTCCAGAAGCTGGACATCGAGCCCGTGCTCCAGAAGCTGGATCTGCCGGCTGAGCGGAGGCTGGGTGATGTTGAGGCGCGTGGCCGCCCGCCCGAAGTGAAGCTCCTCGGCAACGGCAACAAAACAGCGCAACTGGCTGAGCTCGAACATCGATACCCAAATTGGATCAATCTATGCTCAAACTAGTATATTCGATCATCGAAAGTCTACTAATTTGCATAGCAGACCTGTGCCGAGAGCGGGTCGAACGAAATCCCAGCAGAAGCCCACGGGCCGTTCCAACGGGCCCGACGTTCGTGGAGGAACGCCTAATGAAATCACGCTTTTTGAAAGCCGCCTTTGCCGTGGCGGCGCTGTCCGTCGCCTCTTCGCCGCTCAGCGCGATGGCGCAGGAGTTCACGCGCACGGTGCGCATCGTGGTTCCGTTCGCACCGGGCGGCACCTCGGACACCCTGGCCCGTCTTATCGCGCCGAAGCTGTCGGAGGCCATCGGCCAGACGGTCGTGGTCGAGAACAAGCCGGGCGCGGCGGGCAATCTCGGCGCCGATGCCGTCGCAAAGGCCGACGACAACGGCCACACGCTGCTTTTGATGGATGTCGGCTCGCTCGCGACCGCGCCGAGCCTGTTTCCCGACCTGACCTACGACGTCCAGAAGGATCTGGCGCCGGTCGGCATGGTCATGTTCGGTCCGTACGTGCTGGCCGTGAATCCGAAGGCCGAAATCACCTCGGTCAAGGAACTGGTCGATTTCGCCAAGGCAAACCCCAACAAGCTCGCGGTCGCCACCTCCGGCATCGGCGCGATGAACCACATCACCGCGGTGCAGGTGGCCAAGGGCCTCGGCATCGAATGGAAGACCGTGCCCTACAAGGGCGGCGCGGCGGCCAACACGGCGGTCGTTTCGGGTGAAAGCCAGGTCATCCTGAACGGCACGACGGCAACGCTGCCTTTCGTGACGAACAAGCAGATGGTCGGCCTTGCCGTGACCGGCGAAGCGCGCTTGCCGAACCTGCCTGACGCACCGACCTTCAAGGAAGCGGGCATGGCCGCGGCCGAAGCCGGCACGTGGCAGGGTCTTCTGACCTCCGCCAAGGCGTCGCCGGAAATGGTGACGCGCCTGAACGCCGAGCTTCAGAAGATCCTCGCTATGCCGGACGTGCAGGCCAAGGTGGCCGAGCAGGGCGGCAAGGTGTGGCCGGGCTCGAACGATGACTTCAAGGCCTGGATCGAAACCAACATCGACACCTATGCCGCCATCATCAAAGAGGCGGGCATCAAGGTCGGCGGCTGATCCATGACAAAGCTCAGGATCGATCTTCCGGATGTTCTGTTCGGCCTGTTCCTGATTGCGGTGGCGGGCGGCGCCATGTTCGCCACGCGCAATCTCAGTGTCGGTACGGCGGCGGATATGGGCCCCGGCTATATGCCGCTCGCCATCTCGCTGATCATTCTGGGCTTTGGTGTTCTTTTGACCGGCCGCGGGCTTTTGTCGGGCAAGGAGGAGGGGATCGAGGCTGTGCAGCTTCGTCCCATCCTCATGATCCTGCTTGCGGTCGGTGTGTTTGCGCTTCTGGCGGAGCGGGCGGGGCTTGTCGTGGCCTCGCTCGCCACCGTCATCATTGCCGGGTTCGGCGGGCGCGAGCATCGTTTTGTCGAGGGCGCTATTTTTGCAATCGTATTGACGGCCTGCTCGGTGCTGTTGTTCGTGCGCGTTCTTTCGCTTCCCGTGCCGATCTGGCCGCCGTTCTTGTCCTGGTAAAAACATGGAACTCTTCGACCAGCTGATGCTCGGTTTTTCGACCGCGCTGCAGCCCGAAAATCTCCTTTTCTGTCTTATCGGCGTTCTCATCGGAACGGCGATCGGCGTGTTGCCCGGCATCGGCCCGATCCCGACCGTCGCGCTCCTGCTCCCGTTCACCTACGGGCTCGATCCGGCATCGGCCATGATCATGCTCGCGGGCATTTTCTACGGCGCGCAATATGGCGGATCGACAACGGCCATTCTGGTGAACGTGCCGGGCGAGACGTCCTCCGTCGTGACGTGTCTTGACGGTCACCAGATGGCAAAGAACGGGCGTGCCGGCCCCGCTCTCGCCATTGCGGCCATTTCGTCATTCTTTGCGGGGACGGTCGCGACGATCGTCATCGTGCTTCTGGCTCTGCCGCTGGCCGCGCTCGCGCTGAAATTCACCGCGGTCGAATATTTCTCCCTGCTCGTTCTCGGCCTCATCGCCGCGATCATCCTCGCGCACGGCTCGGTCGTGAAATCCTTGGCGATGGTGCTGCTCGGGCTGCTCATCGGGTTCATCGGCATCGATGTGAACTCCGGCGCCGCGCGCATGACCTTCGGCATTCCGTCGCTTTCCGACGGGCTCGATTTCGTGCCGGTCGCGATGGGGCTGTTCGGACTTGCGGAAATCATGGCCAACCTCGAACGGCCGACCGTGCAGCGTGTCGTCAGCCAGAAAATCCGCGATCTCATGCCGAGCCGCGCCGAACTCAGGGCTGCATTCCCGGCCATGGTGCGCGGGACCGCCATCGGTTCCTTCCTCGGCATTCTGCCGGGCGGCGGCGCCGCGCTGCCGCCGTTCACCGCCTATGCCATCGAGAAGAAGGTGGCGAAGGACCAGAGCCAGTTCGGCAAGGGCGCCGTGCAGGGGCTCGCCGGTCCCGAGGCCGCCAACAATGCCGGTGCACAGACAAGCTTCATCCCGCTGCTGACGCTCGGCATCCCGTCCAACGCGCTGATGGCGCTGATGATCGGCGCGCTGATGATGCAGGGCATCCAGCCCGGTCCGCAGGTCATGACGGAACAGCCGGCGCTCGTCTGGGGTCTCATCGCCTCGATGTGGACCGGCAATCTGATGCTGCTCATCATCAATCTGCCGCTTGTCGGCATCTGGGTGTCGATGCTGAAAATTCCGTACCGGCTTCTGTTCCCGGCGATCGTCCTGTTCTGCTGCATCGGTACCTACGGCATCGCCAACAATCTGTTCAATGTGTGGGTCATGCTGATCTGCGCGGTGATCGGCTATTTCTTCATCAAGGTGAAGGCCGAGCCCGCGCCGCTTCTGCTGGGCCTCGTTCTCGGCCCGATGCTGGAGGAGAATTTCCGCCGCGCAATGCTGCTGTCGGACGGCGATTTCACCGTCTTCCTGCGCCATCCGATCAGCGCCGTTCTGCTCGGCATCGCGGCCATTCTCATTCTTGCAATGCTTTCTCCGGCGCTCGTTCGCAAACGCAAGGAAGCGCTTGTCGAGGCCGATTGATTTTTCTGAAAGGACAGCGTGTGGAACTTCCTGCCAATCATTTCAAAAAGGCAATCCATGAAGGTCGCCAGCAGATCGGGCTGTGGTCGAGCCTTGCGAGCAACATCACGACGGAGGTTCTGGCGGGAGCCGGCTTCGACTGGATCCTGATCGACGCCGAGCACGCGCCGAACGATGTACGCACGGTGATCGGTCAGCTTCAGGCGGTGATGGAATATCCGATGACGCAGCCCATCGTGCGCGTGCCGGAAAACGACAAGATCGAGATCAAGCGCTACCTCGACATCGGCGTCCAGAGCTTCCTCGTCCCCATGGTCGAGACGGCGGAACAGGCGGCCGAGGCGGTGGCGGCAACGCGCTTTCCTCCCGATGGCCTGCGCGGCTTTGCGGGCGTTTCGCGCTCCTCGCGCTTTGGCCGCATTGCCGGATATCACAAGAAGGCCCAGGACGAGATCTGCGTGCTCGTTCAGGTCGAGAGCCTTGTTGGCCTCGAAAACATCGAGAAGATTTCGGCCGTTCCCGGCATCGATGGCGTCTTCATCGGACCCGGCGACCTGTCCGCAGATATGGGCCTTCTCGGCGATCAGGGAAACACGGCGGTTGTCGAACTGATCGAGACATCGCTGAAGCGCATCGTCGCGGCGGGCAACCGCCCCGGAATTCTCACGGGCGATGAAGCGCTCGCACGTCGTTACATGGCCGCCGGCTGCCTGTTCACCGCGGTGGGGCTCGACACCGGCATTCTGGCGCGGGGCGCCGAGGCGCTGGCGCGCAAGTTCAAATAATCGGTGAACCGGACAAGCATCGCGAGCGTGATCGCGATGCTTGTCACGGCCTCGGCACTTACGTTTTCGGCGGATGTTCCTTGTGCCAGTGCCGCGCGATGTCGATGCGCCTCGCAAGCCACACCCGGTCGTGTGACTGGATGTGATCGAGAAAGCGCTGAAGGCCCAAAGCGCGCCCGGGGCGCCCGGCGAGGCGGCAGTGCAGGCCGATCGTCATCATCTTCGGTGAGGTCTCGCCCTCGGCGTAGAGCTGGTCGAAACTGTCCTTTAGGTATCGGAAAAAGTCTTCGCCATGCGCGAAACCCTGCGCGTTCGTGAAGCGCATATCGTTCGCATCGAGCGTGTACGGGATGATCAGATGATGGCCCGTGGGTGAGGCCACCCAATAGGGCAGATCGTCGGCGTACGAATCGGACGAATAAAGAAACCCGCCGTCCTCGAGAACGAGATCGAGCGTGTTTTCCGAAGTGCGGCCCGTGTACCAGCCGAGGGGACGTTCGCCGGTCACGTCGCGATGGATGCGGATCGCGTCCTGCAGATGCGCGCGTTCCTGCTCGACGGGGACATTCCGGTAATCGATCCACTTCAATCCGTGGCTTGCGATCTCCCAGCCGGCCTCCTGCATACCGGCGACCTGTTCGGGGCTGCGTTGAAGCGCCGTCGCCACGCCGTAGACGGTGGCAGGAACATCGCGCTCGGTGAACATGCGCCACAGGCGCCAGAAACCGGCGCGAGCGCCATATTCGTACATGCTTTCGACATTCATGTGCCGTTGGCCCGGCCACGGCACTGCGCCGAGAACATCCGAGAGGAAGGCTTCGGAGGCGGCATCTCCATGGAGGATGTTGTTCTCGCCGCCCTCCTCGTAATTGATGACGAATTGAACGGCGACACGCGCCTGCCCCGGCCAGCGCGGATCCGGCGGCGTGCGGCCATAGCCCAAAAGGTCGCGCGGATAGGCCGGATCAGTCATTCCGCTTCACTCCGGCGAGGCTGAGTGCGCTGTGCAGCAGGACATTTGCGCCGGCCGTGCAATCCTCCGGCGTGGCGCTTTCGGCTTCGTTGTGACTGATGCCGTCCTTGCACGGCACGAAAATCATCGCCGTCGGGGCGACGCTCGCGACGGCAACGGCATCGTGACCCGCGCCGGACGTCATGCGCAGAGTCTCAAACCCGAGCTTCGCGGCCGCCTCGTCGATTGTCTGCACGATGTGCGGATCAAACGCGACGGGCGCCTTCTGCCAGATGCGCTCAAGCGTGACCGAGACAGCGCGGTTTTCGGAGATGCGCGCCGCCGCAGCCATTGCCGCGTCGTTCATGGAAGACAGACCTTCGGCCGTGGAATGGCGGAATTCCAGGCTGAACGTGGCGTCTCCGGGAACCGTGTTGCGTGAACCCGGTCCGATCTGCGCGACACCGATCGTACCGACGCCCTCCGGAGTCTCGCCGCGCGCGATGCTCTCGATGTCGAGGGCCAGCTCCGCAAAAGCCGTCAGGGCATCGCGGCGCAGATCCATCGGCGTCGTGCCGGCGTGGCTTTCCTGCCCCTGCACCGTCCCATTGTACCACATCTGCCCCTTGGCGGCATCGACCACGCCGATGGTGAGGTCGCGGGCCTCCAGGACCGGGCCCTGCTCGATGTGCAGTTCGAGCATTGCCGAGAAGCGCCGTTCGCCCGTTCGTTCGGACCCGGCATAGCCGATCGCCTTCAGCGCGTCGGCGACGCTCGTTCCGTCGGCATCGGCGCGGCTCAAGGCAAAATCGTGCGTGACATCGCCGGCAAAGACTTCGGAACCCAGTTCGCCGGGCGCGAAGCGTGAACCTTCTTCATTGGTCCAGTTGACCACGCAGATCGGCAGTTCGGTTTCGATCCCGGCATCATCGAGCGTGCGAAGAACTTCCAGTCCCGCCAGCACGCCAAGCACACCGTCGAACTTTCCGCCCGTCGGCTGGGTGTCGAGATGCGAGCCGATGGCGACGGGGGCGCGGTCGTTGTCGCGCCCGGCACGCTGCACATACATGTTGCCGAGGTCGTCGACACCAAGCGCGTAGCCGAAGCTTTTGGCCTGCTCTGCCAGCCAATCCCGCACCTGGCGGTCTTCATCGGAAAGCGAAAGCCGTCTTATGCCGCCCTTCGGCGTTCCGCCGAAACGGGCGGTCTCCATGAGCGTGTGCCAGAGGCGCTCGCCGTTCACCGTCAAATTCGATAGCCCTTCCGGCATGGTCGATCCCGATTATCTCCGTCCAGAGTCATGCGCTGCGCCCCGCCCAAGGGGCGGAAAGCCTTGTAGCATTCTCCAAAGGCGGGTCGAAGCCGGTTCGCCGAAAGAACGGCGAACGGCGAAGGGGCCCCGCACCCACGCTTCAGGCGGAACCCGCGGCGCGGGGGCGCCGCGTCAGTTGGGCAGGCCCATTGCCAGAACCCGCGCGACATGGAGCGCGTCGCGGTGGGCGCCATCGTGGATCTGATGGCGGCAGGAGGTGCCGTCGGCGATGACGAGCGCATCTTCGGGCGCGGTGCGAACCGCCGGAAGGAGCGAAAGCTCGCCCATCGCCTTCGAGACCTCGATCGTCTCGGTGCCGTAGCCGAACGCACCCGCCATGCCGCAGCAGCTCGACTCGATCGTCGTGACCGACAGGGACGGAACAAGCTTCAGGGCTTTTTCGACCGCGCTCATCCCGGCGAAGCTTTTCTGGTGGCAGTGGCCGTGCAGGACCGCCGTCCTGGCGACCGGACGAAGCGGCAGGTTCAGCCGCCCCGCGTCGGCTTCGCGCACGAGAAATTCCTCGAGCGGCACGGCAAGCGTCGCAAGCTTTCGGGCCTTGTCTGTGCGAATGAGGGCGGGGATTTCGTCGCGGAACGAGTAGATGCAGCTCGGTTCGAGGCCGAGCACGGGCACATCCTGTTCGATGAAGTAATCGAGCGCCTCGAGAACCCTTTCGGCCTCGGCGCGGGCAAGATCGGGCCGTCCGACCGACAGGAAGGTGCGTCCGCAGCAGAGCGGGCGCTCGCCGCGTCCGGGCTTGCGCGCAATGTGCACGCGATAACCGGCGGCTGTCAGCACGCCGATGGCGGCCTCCAGATTCTCGCGTTCGAAATAGCGGTTGAACGTGTCGGCGAACAGAACCACCGGCCGCCCGTCCGTCGGGCCGAACGCACCGTCGGCATCCTTGAAGATATCGCGGCGCCAGCGCGGCAGGGAACGCCGGGCGCTGAGGCCGGTCATGCCTTCCGACAGCCGGGCCAGACCGGGAATGCGGTCGCGCAGATTGAGCAGCCAGGGCAGGCGCGCCGCGAACGGCGCATAACGCGGCATCCATCCGATCAGATAATCGCGCAGGGAATGGCCGTGCTTCTTCGCGCGGGCGGCAAGGACTTCGATCTTCATGCGCGCCATGTCGACGCCCGTCGGGCATTCGCGGCGACAGGCCTTGCAGGAGACGCAAAGTTTCAGCGTGTCGGCCATTTCGTCGGAGGTGAGGGCGTCCGGGCCGAGCTGGCCGGAAATCGCCAGGCGCAATGTATTGGCGCGGCCGCGGGTCAGATGACGCTCGTCGCGGGTGACGCGGTAGGAGGGGCACATGGCGCCGCCCGCGAGTTTGCGGCAGGCGCCGTTGTTGTTGCACATTTCGACGGCGCCCTGAAAGCCGCCGCCGGTGCCGCTGAAATCCGACCAGTCGAGCGCGGTGTCGATCTCGACCGGTCTGTAGTCCGGGTGGTAGCGGAAGAGGGTGCGGTCGTCGAATTTCGGCGGGTGAACGATCTTTCCGGGGTTGAAGAGGTCGTGCGGATCGAACGCGGTCTTGACCTCCTCGAAGGCGCGGACGAGGCGCGTGCCGAACATCTTTTCGTGGAATTCGGAGCGGACGATGCCGTCACCGTGCTCGCCCGAATGCGAGCCCTTGTATTCGCGCACCATGGCGAAGGCTTCCTCGGCAATGGTGCGCATACGCTTGACATCGATGTCCTGCCGCAGATTGAGCACGGGGCGCACATGCAGGCAGCCTTCCGAGGCGTGCGCATACCAGGTGCCGCGCGTGCCGTTCCGTTCGAAAATCTCGGTCAGGCGCTGGGTGTAGTCCGCAAGGTGCTCGAGCGGCACCGCGCAATCCTCGACGAAGGAGACCGGCTTTCCCTGATCCTTCATCGACATCATGATGTTGAGGCCGGATGTGCGTACATCGGCGATGGCCGCCTGAAGCGTGGCGTCGTGTACATCGACGACGCCGCCCCATCTGGCGCCGTCCCGGTCCCAGCCGAAACCGAGATCGCCCATCACGTCGTGCAGGCGTGCGATGCGGCGTGCATTCTCCTCCTCGTCTTCGGCGAATTCGACGAGAAGGATGGCCTCCGGCGTGCCGCGCACGAAACGCTCGAGCGTCGGCCGGAACATGGCAATCTCGCGGGCGAGCGTGAGCAAGGTCGAATCGACGAGTTCCACCGCGATGGGGCCGAGTTTCACGAGATGTTGCGCGGCGTCCATGGCCGCATAGAACGAGCCGAAATGGCAGGCGCCGAGCACCCGTTTGCCCATCAGCGGGGACAGCTTGATCTCGATCGCGGTCGAAAAGCCAAGTGTGCCCTCCGAGCCAACAAGTATGTGTGCGAGATTGTTCGACGCGGCCGGAACGAGCGAATCGAGATTGTAGCCACCGACCCGGCGCTGGACGCTCGGGAAGCGGCGCGCGATCTCATCGGCCTCCCGCCGCCCGATGCCGAACAGGGTTTCGGCGAGGGGACGCAGGGGGGAAGCGTTCGACAGATCGCTGAGATCGGGCCGCACCTCGCCGAAACGCGCCTTGGAACCGTCCGTCAGTACGGCATCGATCGCGATGACGTTGTCGCGGGTCGTCCCGTACCGCAGGGAACGGCCGCCGCAGGAATTGTTGCCGGCCATGCCGCCGATCGTGCAGCGCGAGGCGGTGGACACGTCGACCGGAAACCACAGGCCGTGGGGCTTGAGCTGCCGATTGAGCTCGTCCAGCACGATGCCGGGCTGAACCAGAGCACGCTTTCCCGCGACATCGAGCTCGAGAATCTTCGTGAGGTGTTTCGATGCGTCGAGCACGAGGCCCCGATTGATCGTCTGCCCGCACTGGGAGGTGCCGCCGCCGCGCGGAGTGAGCGGGATGCCTTCCTCGCGCGCGATGGCGAGCGCGGTTTCGGCATCTTCCATGGTTTCGGGGATGACCACGCCCTGCGGCATCATCTGGTAGATCGAGGCGTCGGTAGCATAGCGTCCGCGGTCGAACGAACCGAACAGCACCTCGCCGCGAAGCTCCGATCTGAGACGCCGTTCGAGACCCGTCGCGCCTGAAGCTGCCATTTTTTTTCGTTCCCAAAGAAAGTTGCTTGACTGTTTTTTGCATTCATAATTCATTTCGGCAAGACTTTCGCATCGAAAATCACCGGGGACATTTGATGAGCACGAACACGACACGGACGGCGGGGCGTCATTTTCTGCAGATCCCGGGTCCGACGCCGGTTCCGGACCGGATC
>LNFM01003976.1_pt1 | contig 27952 bp, 23 predicted proteins | sample 596031 | NCBI WGS metagenome assembly LNFM01 (sample SAMN04254537, study PRJNA301005) | activated carbon metagenome | isolation source: dual media filters at the Ann Arbor, Michigan drinking water treatment plant | place: USA: Ann Arbor
TCGAGCCGCCATACTGCGCGCCGTAGAAGATGCCCGCCAGCATGATGATGGCGGTGGTCGCGGGAAGCCCGAAGGTGATGGGAAGCAGCAGCGAGATCGTCGCCACCGGGCCGATGCCGGGCAGCACGCCGATGGCGGTGCCGATCAGCGCGCCCAGCAGCGCGAAGCTGATGTTCTGGAGGGAGAGCGCAACGCCGAAGCCATGCGCGAGGTTGGTGAGAAGAAGTTCCATGGTCGCTTGTCCCTATCCCGATCTCAGCTCTGCGGCCACAGATTCACGCGGATGTCCAATTCGTAGATGAAGACCCACCAGCAGAGCACCAGCAGGAAGACCAGCAGGCCCGCGACGCCCTTCTTGGTGTGGGTGTGTTCCGCCGCGCAACTGACCAGGATCACCGCGGTGAGCGCCGCGAAGAAGCCACCCTTTTCCAGGATCAGGCCGAACAGCGCGACCGCCGCGCAGATGATGGCGAGCAGCTTCCACCCGGAGGATATGGCGAGGACCAGGAAGCCAACGGTGATGCCGATGCCAACGGCATTGTAGGTCTGGCCGAAGAAGCTCCAGACCAGCGGGGAGAATTTCCAGGCCAGCGTCCCGGCGGCGATGCCCAGCACCAGCGCGCCGGCATCCATACCCGTCCATTTCTCCAGCGGATCGGGGCCGCTGAACAGGCTGAAGAAGATCACCAGCGCCGCAAGCCCGCCCTGGATATAGAAGACCATCAACGGCATGTAGCCCGGACCCATGCGCCGCGCCGTGCCCAGATTGTGGTCCTGGTTCAGGTAGATGCCGATAAGCGCTACCAGCAGCAGGAATATGCCTGAGGCCAAGTCCTTCGCGTTGATCTTCACCTGCATAAAGTCGAACTCCCCTTCGTCTGCCCGGACCTTCCGGCATTTCGCACAAACTGCCAAGCGGGAAGCGCCTGCGCGATTAATTCTAACAAATCAGTCAGGTTGTGCGCCACTTTCGCGAACCAGTGCGGCCCAGCTGATCACCTCGCTGGCGACAAAGGCTGCGTATTCCTCGGGCGAGAATTCGCCCGGTGTGCCGCCGATTTCAGCGAAGCGCGCGCGGATTTCCGGCGTGGCGAGAATCGCGCGCACCTCGCGCGAAAGCCGCTCAACCATGGGTTGCGGCATCCGCGCCGGACCCGATAATCCGAACCAGGAACTGGTGACGAGGTCGTAACCCTGTTCGCGCAGCGTCGGCACTTCGGGGAAGGAGGGATGGCGCTCGGCGCTGCTCATCGCCACCGCGCGCACGCTGCCCTGGCGGATATGCGAGGCGGCGGAGGGCAGGCTGTCGCTCATCAGCGGCACCTGGCCGCCGATCACCGCCGTCATCGCGGGCCCGGCGCCCCGGAAGGGAATGTGGTTGATCTCACGCCCCAGGATCTGCCCCATGCGCACGATCAACAGGTGGTTGGAACTGCCGGCCCCGCTGCTCGCCATGTCCAGCCCGCGCGGGCTCGTTCGATGGATGCGCGCGAAATCCGCCATGGTGGCGATGCCCGAGCGCGGGTTCGCGACGAAGACCGAGGGGTTCAGCGTCAGCAGCGCGATATGGCTGAAATCCCGCACGGCGTCATAGCGCACGTTGGAATAGAGCGCAGGGGAGATGCCATGGCTCGCGATGTTGGACAGCACGAGCGTATAGCCATCGGCCGTAGCCTGCGCCGCCATCAGGCTGCCCACCGTCGCGCCCGCGCCCGGGCGATTTTCGATGATGATGGGCTGGCCCAGCCGCTCCTGCAGGGGCGTGGCCACCAGGCGCGCGATCAGGTCGGTGGTGCCGCCGGGCGCGAAGGGCACGATGAGGCGGATGGGCTGCGCCGGCCAGGCCTGCGCGAGCGCCGGCGCAGGCAGCATGGCTGCGGCCATCAACGCATGGCGGCGCGTCAGCTTTCCGAACATCATGCACCCCCGGGGATTTGCAGCCTGATCATTTATGGCCTGATCAAGGCACATTGTTAACGCGGCCTATCGCACGCGCCCCCGGCCATCGCAAGCGCCATCCCTGGCCAAGCGTCCCTGGCCAAGCAACCCTGGCCCAGCATCCCTGGCCCAGCATCCCTGGACAGGCTTTGGGGCCAGGGAGAGGATACCGCACCCAACCGAGGCCAACCCATGCTCACCAATGACCCCGAGACCCGCATCCGCGAACAGGCCGCCGCCCTCGAGACCCGCCTGATCGAGCTGCGGCGCGACATCCACAGCCATCCCGAACTGGCCTTCGAGGAGGTCCGCACCGCCGGCATTGTCGCGGCCGAACTCACACGCATGGGCATCTCCCACCGCACCGGCGTGGGCCGCACCGGCGTGGTGGGCGTGATCGAGGGCGCGCGCCCCGGGCCCACCCTGGCGTTGCGCGCCGACATGGACGCGCTGCCGATCCATGAGGAGACCGGCCAGCCCTTCGCGAGCAAGCTCGACGGCAAGATGCACGCCTGCGGGCATGACATCCACACCGTCACCCTGCTGGGCGCGGCCGAGATCCTGAACGGCCTGCGCGAGAATCTCGCGGGCCGCATCGTGTTCATCTTCCAGCCGGCGGAGGAAGTGCTGGAAGGCGCGCCCGCCATGATCGCCGATGGCGCGGCCGATGGCGTGGACATGGCGATCGGCTTCCACAACCATCCAGACAAGCCCGTCGGCACCTTCGGCTTCGTGCGTGGGCCGTCGCTCGCCGCCTCCGACCGCTTCGACATCATCCTGCGCGGGAAATCCGGCCATGCGGCGCATCCTTACGCGGCGGTGGACCCGATCGTCGGCGCGGCGCATCTCATCACGCAATTGCAGACGGTGGTGAGCCGCGAGCAGAAGCCGCTGCATCCCTGCGTCGTCACCGTCGGCATGTTCCAGGCCGGCACGACCTACAACATCATCCCCGAGCGCGTGCACCTGAAGGGCACCGTGCGCACCCTGCACGCCGAGGCGCGCGACGTGGCGGAGGCCGCCATCCGCCGCCTGGTCGAACACACCGCCGCCGCCATGCGCATGGAGGCCACCATCACCTATCGCCGCATGGTGGCGAGCCTGGTGAATGATGACCGTGTGCTGGAGCCCGCCATCGCCAGCGTCCGCGCCCATTTCGGCGAGGTGGTGCATGAGGGCCAGCCCTCCATGGGCGCCGAGGATTTTGCCGCCTTCGCGGAACGCGCCCCCGCCTTCCATCTGGGCGTGGGCGCCGGCGCGCCCGGCCGCGACGACCGGCTGCACAACGCGAACTACCAGCCGGATGAGCGCTGCATCGCCCTTGGCGTCCAGGCGCTGAGCCGCATCGCGGTGGACATGCTGTCATGAGGATCGCGGAGCTCCCCGCCTCCGAGGTCGCCGCGCGCCTCGCCGATGGCCATGCCGTGCTGCTGCCCATGGGCAGCACCGAGACGCATGGCCCCGCCCTGCCAATGGGCGATTATCTTCTTGCCGAAAGCATCGCGATGCGCATCGCGCGCGCGACGGGCGATGTCCTGGTGGCGCCGCCCATCCCCTTCGGCGGCGTGGATTTCTTCCGCGGCGTGCCGGGCGGCGTAGCCCTCAGCACGCCCACGCTGACGGCGCTGGTGACGGAAATCCTGCTGGCGCTGCATGAGGGCGGCGCGCGGCGCATCCTCATCATCAACGGCCATGGCGGGAACATTCCCGCGATCGAGGATGCACAGCGTGCGCTGCGGCGCAGCCACGGCATCATCATCCCCGTGCTGCACCTGTGGAAGACCGCGGGCGCCTGGCAAATGGAGCTGGGCGGCTCGCCCAATGCCCTCGGCCATGGCGGCGATCCCGTGGCCTCGGTCGCGCTGCATCTCCACCCCGAACTGTGCCAGCCGGCCCTGCTCCGGATGCGCGCGGCCCCCGCGCCGTTCCTGGGCCTGCCGGTCAGCGGCTTCGGCACCATCCGGGCGGAAGGTGTGGATTTCGGCGTGCCCATCGAATTGCCGGAAATCGCGCCGGGCGGCGTGCAGGCGATGGATCCCTCGGGCGCCTCGGCTGAACTCGGCGCGCGCATCGTGGCCCGCCACATTCAATCCGCGACGGCGCTGCTCGCCACCATGAAGGCCGCACCATGAAGATCACCGTCTTCGGCGCCGGTGCCATCGGCAGCCATGTTGCCGCGCGCCTGGCGCAGGGTGGCCGCGCCGAGGTCAGTGTCATCGCGCGTGGGCCGCAGCTGGAGGCGATCCGCGCGCGCGGCATCACCGTGCAGGCGCCGGATGGCTCCTTCAACCTGCGCCCGCGCGCCGAGCAGGATGCGGCGGCCCTGGGCCCCCAGGATGCGGTGATTGTCACCGTGAAGGCGCCGGCCGTGACCAGCGTGGCGGAAGCCATCGGCCCGCTGCTGGGGCCCGACACGCCCGTCGTCTTCGTCATCAACGGCATTCCCTGGTGGTGGGGCGAAAACCTGGCCACGCTCGATCCCGGCGGCGTGGTGCGCGCGCGCGTGGGCCTGGCCCGCACCATCGGCGGCGTGGTCTGGTCCGCCTGCACCGTCACCGAGCCCGGCGTGGTGAAGGTGCTGAGTGCCGCCAACCGCGTCATCTTCGGCGAGATGGACAACAGCCTGAGCCCGCGCATCCAGGCGCTGGCCGCCGCGCTGGACAGCCCCGGCATGGGCGGCGTGGCCACCACCGATATCCGCCGGGACATCTGGACCAAGCTGCTCAACAACCTCACCAATGGCCCGATCTGCCTGCTGACGCGGCGGGATATGAAGGCCACCTTCAGCGACCCCGCCATCCTCGCCGCCGCCAAGGCCGTGATGCATGAGGGCCTGGCCATCGCGAAGGCGCTCGGCCACCCCGTGCCCGGCGATCCCGAGGCGCAAATCCTGCGTTCGATCGGCATCGCGCACAAACCTTCCATCCTGCAGGATCTGGAAGCCGGGCGATCGCTGGAATTCGAGGCGCTGCTGAGCGTGCCGCTGCAGCTGGCGCGCGAGGCCGGCGTGGCCACGCCCATGCTGGAATTGCTGGTGGCGCTGGCCCGGCAGGCGGCCAACGCCGAATAAGGCTGGAAGGCCCCCGGCTTGAATATTGGGGCTTTCGGCGCGAGCATCTTCGCGCATCGCAAGGAGCCAGCCCATGTCCCAGACCATCCCCGTTCTCGATCTGGCGCCGCTGCGCGCGGGTGAGCCCGGCGCACTGGAGAAGCTCGGCGCCGAACTGCGCCACGCCTTCACCGAGGTCGGCTTCTATTTCGTGCGCAACCACGGCATCAGCCAGGCGCTGCTGGACACCACCTTCGCCGAGGCCGAGCGCTTTCATGCGCAATCCCTGGAAGCCAAGCTCGCGCTCAAGATCAACGAGCACAATATGGGCTACATGGCGATGCGGGGCGCCACGACACGGATGAATGTGGTGGGCGAAGTGGCCCTGCCCAATGCCAATGAAGCCGTGTTCTTCAAGCGTGAATTGCCGGAAGACCACCCGGACCTGCTGGCCAATCTGCGCTTCCGCGGGCGCAACCAGTGGCCCGCCCTGCCCGGCTTCCGCGAGAACATCCTGGCCGCCTGCGGCGCCTTCGAAGGCCTGGGCCTGGCCCTCCTGCCACTCTACGCCCGCGCGCTGGAACTGCCGGCGGACTTCTTCGCGCCCTTCTTCACCGACCCCATGTACACGCTGCGCATGTCCCACTACCCGGACCAGCCGCCCACGGCGCCGGCCAATGAATTCGGCATCGCGCCGCATGTCGATACCAGCTTCATGACCATCCTGGCGCAGAACAAGGTGCCTGGCCTTTCACTGCGCCTGCCGGATGGTTCCTGGCTTGACGCGCCGGCGCCCGAGGGCGCGCTGCTGATCAATGGCGGCATGATGCTGCGCCGCTGGACCGACAAGCGATTCCTGGCCACGCCGCATCGCGTGATCAACCGTTCGGGGCGCGAGCGCTACGCCATCCCCTTTTTCTTCGATGCCAATTACCACGCCGTGATGGCGCCCATCACCGCCGATGGCAGCCCAGCGCGCGAACCGGCCACCACCTATCCCGAATTCATGACCGGCTATCAGCGGGCGAATTTTCATCACGCGGCGGAGAAGGTGGAGTTGCAGGGGGCATAGCCTGGCCCAGCACCCAGCCTTCCCAGCGGCGCACCATGTCATCCTCCGGGATGGTATCCGCCCGCAGCCCATCCAACACGGCGATCAGCGCGAGGAGGCCCAGGGTGCAGTCCAGCCGGTCCTCGCCCGCCGAATCGGCGCCGAAGCCGTCCTGGATCATCGCCAACGCCTCGGCTGAAGGCGCGATGGCGAGGCTTCCCAGCACGGCCCGCAAGGGCTCCGCCAGGGCGAGCCGCGCCGTCTGGTCGCGCTTGCTGCCGGCCAGTTTCAGCCCGAGCTGGCGCAGCGCCTCGGCCGGATAGACCTCGGCCACCGCCAGCCGCCCCGCGCGCAACAGGCCATGCAGCGGGCCGTGGAAGGGCCAGATATCCAGGGGCGCATCGGCTGCCAGCGCAGGTGCCAGCCAATCGCGCCAGGCGGTGATGGCGGCCTTGCCGGATTGATTGGCGCCCAGCGTCCAGAAGGGCGGCGCGCCGGCCGGGCGGGTGGGGGTCGCGCGGTCGCACCAGCGGTGCAGCGCCTCGGCACCTGGCAGGCCCAGCGCGGCCGCATGGGATGCGCGCGTCATCCCCTTCACGCCACGCTGCGGGTAGAAGGGCGCCTCCAGCCCGATGGTCGTCAGCGCCTCATTCACCGTGAAGAAGCGCGCATCGCCGGCGCGGGCGCGGAGGAACTCCACAAAGCCCGCCTCCGGCCGGCGTGCGGCGTAGTGGCGCGGCACGCCCAGCGGCAGGTCCAGACCCAGCGCAACCGGCAGGGCTTCGGCCAGCAGGGCGGCCGCGAAGCCCGCGGGATCGCCGACCAGGCGGGGCGCCTCCATGCGCCAGCCCGCGCCATCCCGCCGCGCCACGGCCGCCCAGCGCTTGGCGGGCGCCATGGACCAATCCGCGTGCGCCGCGATCATCCGCATGGCAGGATGGCCGGAACCTGAATGGAGGCGCGCATGGCCTATTCCCCGACGGCGAAGTGGTTTCACTGGGTCACCGTGGCGCTGATCCTGATCGCGCTGCCGACCGGATTCGTGATCGGCCACATCAAGGATTCCAGCAAGATGGGCTTCTACGCCATCCATGAGAGCGCGGGGCTCACCCTGCTCATCGTGGCGGCGCTGCGGCTCTGGTATCGCATCAAGCACCCCGTGCCGGTGGAAGCCAGCCTGCCCGCGCCGATGCGCCTGGCGGCCCATGGCGTGCATCACGCGCTGTATGCCGCGCTGATCCTGCAGCCGCTGCTGGGCTTCTTCGCCACCAACGCCTTCGGCTTCCCCATGCAGGGGGCCACGGCCTATCTGGGCTTCATTGACCTGCCGAAGTTCATGCCGGCGATGGAGGGGCTCGCCAATGTCCTGCTCTGGATGCACCAGACGCTGGGCTGGGCGATCGTGGGGCTGCTGGCCGCGCATATCGGCGCGGTGGTGTTTCATCAGGCGATCCGGAAGGATGGGACGCTGATTCGGATGGTTTGAAGAAAAGAGGCCTCCGGCGGCTGGGGCCGAGAGGCCCCAGACCCCAGAACCGCACGACCTTCGACACTCAGCGTTCATGAAAAGGGGTCTGGGGCCCCGACCCCAGCCGCCGGAGGCCCTTTTATACCTTCCTGAACTTCAACTTCAGCGACTCCAGACTGCGTAGATTGTTGTTTAACCGTCGCACCGGCTCTTCCAGCAGCCTGATCTCCGCCACCTGCCGCGCCAGCGCCCGCAGCACCAGCTCGCCCTCCAGCCGCGCAATGGCCTGGCCCACGCACATATGGATGCCGAAGCCCAGCGCCACATGCCCGTAGGTGGAGCGCGTCAGGTCGAATTCATCCGGCCGCTCCCAGGCCTCCGGGTCGCGATTGGCCGAGGCCAGCATGATGACGAGCTTGCTGTCGGCCGGGATGCGCACGCCATCCACCGCCTCATCCTTCAGCGTGAGCCGACCGACATTGGGGATGGGCGTCTCCAGCCGCATCGCCTCCTCGATGGCATTGCGCGCGCGGTCGGGGTCTTCGCGCAGCAGCGCGTACTGGGCAGGGTCGCGCGCCAGGTAGTAAAGCGCAGCCGAGATGGTGCTGGAGGAGGTGTCCAGCCCGCCGCGCAGGAAGGATCGGATCAGCAGCGGCGCCACCTCGGGCGCGATCTCGCCGGCATCGGCGGCTTCGAAGATCTTCTGGCCGAAACCGCCCTCGGCCAGGTTCTCGCGCCGCATGGCATTGAGCGACCAGTCCTGGATGCGGCCGGCGCGGCGCTCGGTGGCCTCGAAGCGGGCATTGCGCGGGCCCTGGCCGTCGAAATTCAGCTCGCCCAGGAGAAACAGGTTGTCCCGCCGCTCGGGCGACCGGGCGAGGCCCAGTGCATCGGGGAAGACCTGCGCGACGAAGGCCTCGCTCAGCTCCTGCACGCCATCCACCTCACCCCGCACGGCCAATTCGGCCACCAGCCGGTCGGCCTCGGCGGAAAAATCCTCCCGCCAGCGGCGCGTCATGGCGGGCGAGATGACGCGCTGCATCACCTGGCGCACGGCGGTGTGGTCCGGCGGGTCCACCTCGACAATCGGGCTGGGGGCGCGCCAGGCGCCGGGCTTGCGGATATCGGCGATGCCCGAGCCGCCGGTGGAGGAGAAGCGGCGCCAATCCTTCAGCACCGCCTGCACGTCGCGGTGGCGGCCCATGGCGTAGACGCCGTGGCGTTCCAGCCGCACCACCGGCCCCGCCGCGCGGATTTCCGCATAAGCGGGAAAGGGGTCCAGCAGGACCTCATCCGCATAGGGGTCCAGGGTGAGGACGGCGGCGGGACGCGCTTCGGTCAGGGCGGCAACTCCTCAGGCCAGGCGGTATCGGAGCGCGGGGTGTGCGCCGGCGTCAACCATCCAGCCGCACATTGGCCGCCCGTGCCACCTCGCGCCATTTCGCGATCTCGCTGCGGATGAAATCGGCGAATTGCTCGGGCGTCGTCGGGTCGGCGATGGCGCCCATGGCCTGGATGCGATCGGCCATCGCCGCATCCCGCAAAATTATCCCGATATCGGCGGAGATGCGGCGGATGATCTCGGCCGGGGTCGCGGCGGGGGCGACCAGGCCACTCCAGCCCGCGGCTTCGTAGCCGGGGGAGAGGGTCTCCGCGATGGTCGGCACATCAGGCAGCTGCGGGATGCGGCGCGGCTGCGCCACGGCCAGGGCGCGGACGCGCCCGCCCTGGATCTGCGGCAGGGCGCTGGCCACGCTGTCCATCATCAGGGGCACGTTGCCGGCCAGCAGGTCGGCCATGCCGGGGCCGGAGCCGCGGTAATGCACGATGTTGAAGCGCAGCCCGGTGCGGAGTTGCAGCAGCTCGGTCGCCATATGCTGGCTCGTGGCGGGGCCGGCGGAGGCGATGTTCACCTCGCCCGGGCGGGCGCGCACCGCCGCCGCCATCTCCTGCACGGTGCGGGGCTGGAAGCTGGGATGCGCCACCAGCAGCAGCGGCACCATGGCGATGTTGGTGATGGCGGCGAAATCGCGTTCGGCGTCATAGGGGAGGCGCTGCAGGACGGAGGGATTCACGCCGAGTGTGCCCGAGGTGCCGGCGATGAGCGTGTAACCATCGGGTGCGGCGCGGGCGCCGGCCTCCAGCGCCGGGGCGCCGGCGCCGCCGCCGCGATTCTCCACCACCACGCGCTGCGGCCAGCGCTGCGAGAGCTGGTCCGCCACCAGGCGCGTGAAGGTGTCCGCCGCCTGGCCGGGCGGGAAGGGCACGATGATGCGCACCGGTCGCTCGGGCCAGCTGCCCTGGGCACGGGCGGCAAAGGGCAAAAGCGCGGGTGCAGCGAGCAGCGCGCGGCGGGATGCGATCATGGTGTTCCTCCGGGGGCGGGCTTGCCGCCCTTTCTCTGCGCGGTAGCTTGGGGAGCAAATCACGGGAAGCGCAAGCCGATGAACAGCTTTGAGATCGCGGTGCTGGGCGGCGACGGCATTGGGCCGGAAGTGACGCAGGCCGGTGTCGCCGTGCTGGAGGCGGTGGATGCGCGCCACAAGCTCGGCCTGCGCTTTTCGCCGCACCAGGCCGGCGCCATGGCCTATCGCGACACGGGCGAGGATCTCTCGGAAGCGGTGTTCGAGCGCTGCCGCGCGGCCGATGCCATCCTGCTCGGCGCCATGGGCTGGCCCGGCATCCGCCGCGATGACGGCACGGAGCTGGCGCCGCAGATCACGCTGCGCATGCGCCTTGGCCTGTTCGGCGGCGTGCGGCCGATCCGCGCCATCCCGGGCGTGCCCTTGCCGCTGCGTGATCCGCGCGCGGCGAAGATCGACTTCGTGATCCTGCGCGAAAGCACGGAGGGGCTTTTCTTCTCCAAGGATCGCGGCCTCGTCACGCCTGACATGGCGGAGGAGACGCTGCGGCTGACGCGCCCCACCTCCCTCGCCCTGGCGCGGATGGCCTTTGAACTGGCCGAGGAGCGCGCGGCCCGGCTCGGCCGCCCCGGGCGCGTGACGCTGGTGGACAAGGCCAATGTCTTCCGCGCCTTCGCCTGGCTGCGTGAGGTCTTTGCCGAGGTGGCCGCCGCCCATCCCGGCGTCACCCATGACGCGCATTACGTGGATGCGATGGCGCTGGACCTGATCCGCCGCCCCTGGGATTTCGACCTGCTGCCGACCGAGAACATGTTCGGCGACATCCTCTCCGACCTCGCGGCCGGCCTGGTTGGCGGCATGGGCTTCGCGCCCTCGGCCGATCTCGGCACGGAGCACGCGGTGTTCCAGCCGAGCCATGGCACGGCGCCGGATATTGCCGGCCAGGGGCTGGCGAACCCGACGGCGATGATCCTCTCGGGCGCCATGATGCTGGAATGGCTGGCGCAGCGCGGCGGCGGCGAGGCGCTGCGCGAGGCGGCGGACGAGATTCGCGCGGCGGTGGATGCGGCCTTCGCCGCGGGGTTGCGCACACCGGATATCGGGGGCACGGCCGGCACGGCCGAGGTGACGCGCGGGGTGATCGCGGCGCTGGGCGGGGCCGGCTGATGCGCGCCCTTGGCGCCTGGCTCTGGCGCTGGACGCGCCGCGCCGCCTATGCGCTGGCCGCCGTGGTGCTGGTCATCATCGTGGTGCGGGGGGTGGAAAGCCAGATGGGCCCGCCGCTCGACCTCTGGCACACGGAAATCCCGGACGAGCCGCGGGCCGCGCAAATCAACCACATGGACTGGGCCGCCTATCTGGCGGCCGAGCAGCGCGTCTTCGCCCAGGTGGAGCGCGAGGTGACGGCCCGGATCCCGCCCGAGTCCCGCACCCAGGAAAACCGCTTCTTCGCCGGCAGCCCGATCCACCCGCAGCGCTTTGCGCATGATTGGAACCGCTCCTTCGTGCTGGAGCCTGAAGGGCCGCCGCGCGGCGCCGTGGTGCTGATCCATGGCCTGACCGACGCCCCCTACAGCCTGCGCCACGTGGCGGAGCTGTATCGCGCCGAGGGCTTCGTCGCACTCGGCCTGCGTGTGCCGGGCCATGGCACTGTGCCCGCCGGGCTGACCGAGGCGGTCTGGGAGGATTGGACCGCCGCGGCCCGCATGGCGATGCGCGAGGCACGGCGCCGCGCGGGGCCCACCGGCGCGGTCCATATGGTGGGCTATTCCAATGGCGGCGCGCTCTCGCTCAAGCACGCCATGGATGCGGTGGAGGATTCGAGCCTGGTGCGGCCCGATCGCGTCATCGTCATCTCGCCCATGGTGGGCGTCTCGGCCTTCGCGCGCTTCGCGGGGCTGGCCGGCCTGCCGGCGCTGCTGCCGCGCTTCGCCAAGGCGGCCTGGCTCTCGGTGCTGCCGGAGTTCAACCCGTTCAAATACAACTCCTTCCCGGTGAATGCGGCGGTGCAATCCTTCCGCCTGACGCAGGAGGTGCAGGGCCAGGTGAGGCGCCTCGCCCGCGCCGGGCGGCTCGACGGCATGGCGCCGGTGCTGGCCTTCCAGTCACTGATGGATTTCACCGTCAGCACCCGCGCGCTGGTCTCGGAGTTCTTCAACCTGCTGCCCCCCAATGGCAGCGAGCTGGTGATCTTCGACCGCAACCGCGGCACCAAGCTGAGCTTCCTGCTGCGCCCCGCCTTCGACCCGGCGGTGGAGAGCCTGGTGCCCGACCCGCCGCGCAATTGGCGCCTGACCGTGGTCACCAACCGGGATGAGAACAGCCTGGAGGTGGTGGCCCGCATCACCGAGCCGGGCGCGACGGAGGAACGCGTGGTTCCGCTCGGCCTCGCCTACCCGCGTGACATCTACTCGCTCTCGCATGTGGCGCTGCCCTTCCCGGTGACCGACTCGCTCTATGGGCTGCGGCCGGAGCCCGAGGCGGAATTCGGCGTGAGCCTGGGCGCCACCGCCATCCGGGGCGAGACGGGGGTGCTGGTGCTGGCGCTGGATTCGCTGGTCCGGATTTCCTGGAATCCCTTCTTTCCCTACATGGCCACCCGCATCGGCGAGGCGCTGCCGCCGCGCTGAATCCAGGCTTTTGGGACGCGGGGCGCAGGGCTGGGATTCCCGGCCGATCCACCCGCCCCATGGGGCGTGTTTTTGCTTGGTGTGTTTGCCGCCGGCATGCGACCTCAGGCATATGGTCGCGGACCGGCCGTCTTGAACCGAGCAGAGGATGCCCATGCCATTCCCCCCGCCGCCGATCCGCCTTGGTCTGGCCGCGCGCGCCGTGCCATTGGCCCTGCTCCTCCTGATCGGCTGCGAGGATTCCACCCCGCCCCCCGCCCCTGAGATCCGCCCCGTCCGCGTCATCGCGGCCGAGCGCAGCGCCGGCGGCGATGTGGTGACACTCACCGGCACGGTGCAGGCCGAGACGCAGGTGAACTTGGCCTTCCGCATTGACGGCCGGATGGTGGAGCGGCTGGTGAATGTCGGCGACCAGGTGCGCCCCGGCCAGGTCGTGGCGCGGCTGAACCGCGACAATGAGGAGAACGGGCTGCGCGCCGCCCGCGCCAGCCTCGTCGCAGCCCGCGGCCAGCTGCGGGAGGCCGAGAACAACTATTGGCGCCAGGGCCAGCTCCTGCGCGAGGGCTTCACCACGCGCGTGCGCTTCGACCAGGCGGCGCAGCAGCTCCAGACCATCCGCGCCGCAGTGGATGCGGCCGAAGCCCAGGTGAGCATCGCCGAAACCCGGCTCGGCTATACCGAACTCGTCTCGGACGTCGCGGGCAGCGTCACGCAGCGCGGCGCCGAACCGGGCGAAGTCGTGCAGCCCGGCCGGATGATCCTGCGCATCGCCCGCACCGAGGGGCGGGATGCGGTGTTCGACGTGCCGGCCCAGGTGAAGGACCAGGCGCCGGCCAACCCGCTGATCGCGGTGAATGTGACGGGCCAGCCGCAAATCCGCGCGGAGGGCCGCGTGCGCGAGGTCTCGCCCCAGGCGGACCCGGTGACCGGCACCTTCCAGGTGCGCGTCGGCCTCGCGGAGCCTCCGCCGGAAATGCGGCTCGGCTCCACCGTGACGGGCCAGATGCGGCTGGGCGCGACACCCGGCATCTCCATCCCCGCCTCGGCGCTGACGCGGGCCGATCGCGGGCCGGCCGTCTGGGTGGTGGACCCGGCGACGGAGACGGTCGCGCTGCGCGGCGTGGAGCTGGTGCGGCATGATCCTGGCCATGTGATCGTGGGCCAGGGTCTGCAACCCGGGGAGATCGTCGTCACGGCCGGCGTGCAGACGCTGCGCCCCGGCCAGAAGGTGCGGTTGCTCCGATGATTGGCCCCAACCTCTCCGAATGGGCGATCAGCAAGCGCTCGCTCATTCTCTACTTCATGATCGTGGCGCTGATCGCGGGCGCCTTCGCCTTCTACAAGCTCGGCCGCAACGAGGATCCCGCCTTCACCTTCCGCACCATGATCGTCTCTGCCGTCTGGCCCGGGGCGACCATCGAGGAGACGCTGCAGCAGGTGACGGAGCGGCTGGAGCGCACGCTCCAGGAAACGCCAAACCTCGACCGCCTGCGCAGCTACAGCGTGCCCGGCCAGACCACCATCTTCGTGGATCTGAAGGGCACGACGCCGGCCGCCGTGGTGCCGGACATGTGGTACCAGGTGCGACGACGCGTCGCCGATATCCGCCACACCCTGCCGCAGGGCGTGGTCGGCCCCTTCTTCAATGATGATTTCGGCGACACCTTCGGCATCATCTACGGCTTCACCGCCGATGGCTTCACCCAGCGCGAATTGCGCGACTTCGTCGAGGATGCGCGCTCCCGCCTGCTGCTGGTCCCCGATGTCTCCAAGGTGGAGCTGCTCGGCGCGCAGGATGAGCGCGTGTTCATCGAGTTCTCGACCGAGAGGCTCGCCGGCCTCGGCCTGAACTACGGCGCCATCCTGCAGGCCTTGCAGGCGCAGAATGTCGTCCGCCCCTCCGGCATGATCGAGACCGGGCAGGAGCGCCTGGCCGTGCGCGTCTCCGGCTCCTTCGAGAGCGAGCAGGATCTGCTGGCGGTAAACTTCGTGATCGGCGAGCGGGTGTTCCGCCTGACCGACATCGCCACCATCCGCCGCGGCTTCGCCGATCCGCCGCAGCCCATGTTCCGGGTGAACGGCAAGCCCGCCATCGGGCTGGCGATCGCCATGCGCGAGGCGGGCGATATCCTGGCGCTGGGGGATAACGTCCAGGCCGCCATCACCCGCATCCGCGCCGACCTGCCCATCGGCATCGAGGCGACGCTGGTGGCCGACCAGGCCGTCACGGTGGATGAGGCCATCGGCGACTTCATGGAGAGCCTGTGGCAGGCCATCGTGATCATCATGGTGGCGAGCTTCCTGGCGCTGGGCGTGCGCGCGGGCTCGGTCGTGGCGCTCTCCATCCCGCTGACGCTCGCCATCGTCTTCCCGATCATGTCGCTCTTCGGAATCGATCTGCAGCGCATCTCGCTCGGTGCGCTTATCATCGCGCTCACGCTGCTGGTGGATGACGCGATGACGACGATCGACGCGATGATCCGCCGCCTCGCCGCGGGCGATTCCAAGCGGGATGCGGCGACCTTCGCCTATAAGGCACTGGCCGCACCGATGCTGATCGGCACGCTCGTCACCATCGCGGGCTTCCTGCCCATCGGCTTCGCGAAATCCTCGGCCGGCGAATACACCTTCACCATCTTCGCGGTGGTGGGCATCGCGCTCATCGTCTCCTGGTTCGTGGCGGTGCTGTTTGCGCCCCTGCTCGGCATGGCGATCCTGAAGGTGCCGGCGGTCAAGGCGAATGCCGCGCCGGAGAAGCCGGGCATGCTGGCCCGCGGCTATACCGGGCTGCTGACGCTCGCCATGCGCGCGCGCTGGATCACCATCGCCATCACGCTCGGCGTCTTCGCCGTCTCGATCTTCGCGATGCAATTCGTGCCGCGGCAATTTTTCCCCTCCTCGGACCGGACGGAATTGCTGGTGGACATCACCCTGCCGCAGAATTCCTCGATCTTCGCGAGCGAGACCGCGGCGGAGCGGCTGGATGCGGCGCTGGCCAATGACCCCGATGTGGAGCGCTGGAGCACCTATATCGGCCGCGGCGCCATCCGCTTCTACCTGCCGCTGAACGTGCAGCTGGCCCTGCCCTTCTTCTCCCAGGCCGTCGTCGTGGCAAAGGATCTGCCGGCGCGCGAGCGGCTGCATGTTAAGCTCGAACGGCTGATGGCGGAGCAATTCCCCGATGCGGTGGCGCGGGTCTATCCGCTGGAGCTCGGCCCCCCCGTGGGCTGGCCGCTGCAATACCGCGTGAACGGCCCGGATATCGAAAAGGTGCGCGAGATCGCGCAGGATGTGGCGCGTATCATGGCCGAGGCGCGCGGCTCGCGCCTCGTGCATTTCGACTGGATGGAGCCGGCGCGCCAATTGCGCGTGCGGGTGGACCAGGATGAGGCGCGGCGCCTCGGCCTCAGCTCCGCCGGCGTCGCCGCCGTGCTGAATGCGGCGGTCACCGGCACCACGGTCACGCAGCTGCGTGACGACATCTACCTGATCAATGTGGTGGCGCGCGCGACGGCGGAGGAGCGTCTTTCCCTCACCACGCTCCGCTCCATCCAGATCCCGCTGCCGGGCGGGCGGACCGTCCCGCTCAGCCAGCTCGCCAGCTTCGACTACGAGCAGGAATACCCGATGATCTGGCGGCGGGACCGCGTGCCGACGCTGACCGTGCGCGCCGATGTCACCGCCGGCACGCTGCCCGATACGGTGGTGGCCATCATGCAGCCGAAGATTGACGCGCTGAACGCCACGCTGCCGCGCCCCTATCGCGTGGATCTCGGCGGCATCGCGGAGGAGAGCGCGCTCTCCCAGGCCTCGGTGCTGGCGGTGGTGCCGCTGATGCTGGTGGTGATGCTGACGCTGATGATGTTCCAGCTCGTCTCCTTCCGGCGCTTGTTCCTGGTGCTGGCGCTGCTGCCGCTGGGGATCATCGGCGTGGTGCTGATGCTGCTGGCCTCGGGCCGGCCGCTGGGCTTCGTCGCCATTCTCGGCATCCTCGCGCTACTGGGGATGATCGCGAAGAATGCCATCATCCTCATCATCTCGATCGAGGATGAGCGCGCGGCCGGCGCCTCGATCTGGGATGCGGTGGTGCGGGCAGCCTCCTCGCGCTTCCGCCCGATGATGCTGACGGCGATCTCGACTGTCTTCGGCCTCATTCCCATCGCGCCCACGGTGTTCTGGGGGCCGATGGCCTTCGCCATCATGGGCGGGCTGATGGTGGCCACATTGCTGACGCTGGTCTTCCTGCCGACGCTCTACGTCACGATCTTCGGCGGCCGGCCGCCGGCGCGCCGCTGAGCATGGAGCGCGCGGCCCGCTTCGCGCTCTTCCTCGGCCTCTGGCTGGTGCTGGCCGGAGGTTTTTCAGGCCTGGGCTTTGGGCTGCTGGCGGCGGGCCTCGCGACATGGGCGAGTGTGCGGCTGACGCCGGGGCGAATGGGGCTGGGTGATCCGCTCGCTGTGCTGCGGCTGATCGGCCGCACCGCCGCGCAGACATTGCTGGCCGGCGCCGACATCGCCCGCCGCGCCTTCGATCCGCGCCTGCCGCTGCAACCCGGGCTGGTCACGCATGCCACCGCCCTGCCGGAGGGTACGGCGCGGGATGGCTTCACGGCGCTGGCGAGCTTGGCGCCGGGCGCCTTGCCGGCCGGCACGGAGGGGGATGTGCTGGTGGTGCATGCGCTGGACACGCGGCTGCCGGTGGCGCGGGATCTGGCCGCGACGGAGGCGCTGTATGCGAAGGCGCGAGGCTGAAGCGAAGCGAGGGGCTCTGCCCCTCGACCCCGGCAGGAAACTTAGTTTCCTGCACCTTCATTTGCCGGAGATGCAAGAACCTGAGGTTCTTGCCGGGGTCGAGGGGCAGAGCCCCTCGAATCACCCATGACCACCGCCCTCATCCTCGCCGCCGCCCTGATCCTTTTGGCCGCCCTGGCCGGCCTCACCCGCGCCCTGCGCGGCCCCGCCGCCGCCGACCGCATGATGGCGGCGCAACTGCTCTGCTCCGGCGGCATCGGCGCCCTGCTGCTGGTGGCCATCGCCACCGACCTCCCGGGCGTGGTGGATGTTGCGCTGGTGCTGGCGCTGCTCGGCGCCTTCGCCTCCATTGCCTTCGTCCTGGCGGCGCGGGGCTTGGGCGAGAAATGAGCACGCTCCTCACCCTGTTCAGCGGAATCGCCATCACGGCGGGCGTGGTGTTCTTCATCGCGGGCACGGTGGCGCTGCTGCGCTTCCCCGATCCGCTGAGCCGGCTGCATGCGCTCACCAAGGCCGACAGCCTGGGCCTGGGCCTCATCGTGCTGGGCCTGCTGCCCTGGGCGGGCGGCTGGCTTGCGGCCTTGAAGCTCATCCTGGTCTGGCTGCTGGTGCTGCTGGCGGGGGCGACGGCGACGCAGCTCATCGCCGAGCGCATTCGCCGCGAAGAACCGCCGCGGTGAGCCTGGCGCTGGACCTGATCCTGGCCCTGGCCGTGGCGGGCGTCGCGGTCTGGACCCTGGCGGTGCGCGGGAATTTCCCGGCGGTGATCGGCTTCGTCGCCTATGGGCTGCTGCTGGCGCTGGTCTGGGTGCGGCTGGGCGCCGTGGATGTGGCACTGACCGAGGCGGCGCTGGGCGCCGGCGCCACGGGGGTGATCCTGCTCTTTGCCGTGGTGCGGCTGCGCGGCGGCCGGGCCGAGATCGACGCGGCCACCCCCAGCCCGCCGCAGCGCCTGGCCGCCGGCATCCTCTGCGGCGTGGTGGGCGTGGCGCTGGCCGTGGCGGTGCTGAGCCTGCCGGACGCGGCGCCGAGCCTGGCCGCCGAGGCGGCGCGGCACTTGCCGGCGCTCGGCGTCTCCAACCCCATCACCGGCGTGCTGATGGCCTATCGCGGGTTGGACACGCTGCTGGAGGCGGTGGTGCTGGTCTTCGCCGTGCTGGCCATCTGGAGCATGGCGCCGGATCGCCGCTGGGGCGCTGTGCCGGGGCCGGCCTTTCCGGTGCAGTCCAGTGGACCGCTGTCGCTGCTGGCGCGGGTGCTGCCGCCCATCGGCATCGTGGTCGGCATCTACCTCGCCTGGGTGGGCGCCGATGCGCCGGGCGGGAAATTCCAGGGCGGGACCATCCTGGCGGCGATGGGCATCCTCGCCTGGTCGGCCGGGCTGTGGCGCCTGCCGCCCGTCGCCTCGCGCGGGTTGCGCTGGGCGGTGGTGGCGGGGCCGCTGGCCTTCATCGGCGTGGGGATGCTGGGCTTCGTCATTGCCGATGGGTTCCTTTCCTATCCACCAGGCTTCGCCAAGCCGCTGATCCTTCTGATCGAGGCGGCGATGACGCTCTCGGTCGCCGCAGCGCTGGTGCTGATGGTGGCAGGCCCACCGGAGCGCGCGCCATGATTTATGGGGTGCTCGCCTCCGCGCTGGTGGCGCTCGGGCTCTACGGGCTGATCACGCAGCCGGCGCTGCTGCGCAAGGTGCTGGCCTTCAACATCCTGGGCGGCGGCGTGTTTCTCCTGTTTGGCGTGGTGGCGCGGCGGGGTGATGTGGCGGACCCGGTGCCACAGGCGCTGGTCATCACCGGCCTGGTGGTGGCCTTCGCGGCAACCGCGCTGGCGCTGGTGCTGGTGCTGCGCCTCTTCCAGATCACCGGTGCCGCCACCATCGCCGAAGACAAGACACCGCCCTGATGGAAGCCACGCCGGGCGGTTTTCTTATGGTCCTGATGCTGGTGGTGCCGGTCACCGGGCTGCTGTTCGGCTTCGCGCTGGGTGGCCGCGCGCCGGAGCGGATCGCGCTGTGGCTCATGCCCGTCGGTCTCGCCATGGCGGTGGTGCTGCTGGCGGGCCTGCTGCATGCGCGTGCCCCCGTGGTGGCCTTCGTGGGCGGCTGGGCGCCACCGCTCGGCCTCGCGCTGCGCGCCGATGGGCTGGCAGCCGCCATGCTGCTGACGACGGCGCTGATCATCGCCGCCATCGCCCTCTTCGCCCGTGCGGATTACCACACCCCGCCCGGCGCCCCCGAGGCGCGGGCACCGCTGGCCTTCTGGTGTTTCCTGCTGGCGCTCTGGGCCGCGCTGAACGCGGCCTTCCTGGGCGGCGACCTCTTCAACCTCTTCGTGGCGCTGGAGATGCTGACCTTCGGCGCGCTGGCGCTCGCCTGCCTGGATGGCAAGGCGACGCAGTTCAAGGCGGAGCTGCGCTACCTGCTTTTCGCGCTGATCGGCTCGGTGCTCTACCTGCTCGGCACGGCGCTGTTCTACGGCGCCTATGGCACGCTGGACATCCTGCTGCTGGCGGGGATGGCGCGGGCGGATGCGCCCACGATCGTGGCCGCTTCGTTGATGACGGTGGGTCTGCTCGGCAAGATGGCGCTGTTTCCGCTGCATCTCTGGCTGCCGGCCGCCCATGCCGGGGCACCGCCCGCCGCCAGCGCGCTGCTTTCGGGTCTCGTGGTCAAGGCCTCCTACCTGCTGCTGCTGCGGCTGTGGTTCTGGGTGATGCCGGCCGCACTTCTGCTGGCCGTGGCGCCGATCCTGGCGGGGCTGGGGGCGGCAGCGATCCTCTTCGGCAGCCTGGTGGCACTGCGCCAGGCGCGGCTAAAGCTGCTGGTGGCCTATTCGACGGTGGCGCAGATCGGCTACCTGTTTCTCATGTTCCCCCTGGTGGCGGGCAGCGCCGCGAATATCGCGGCCGGCGCCTGGACCGGGGGCGCGCTCCAGGCCATCAGCCACGCCTTCGCCAAGGCGGCGATGTTCCTCGCCGCCGGCATCATCGCCCGCGCCCTGGGGCATGACCGCATCGCGGAATTGCAGGGGGCGGCGCGGGTGGCACCGCTCTCCGTGCTGGCCTTCGGCCTGGCGGGGCTTTCGCTGATGGGCATCCCGCCCAGCGGCGGCTTCACCGCGAAATGGCTGCTGCTCCAGGCCGCGCTGGACTCCGGGCAATGGTGGTGGGCGCTGGTGATCGTGGCCGGCGGGCTGCTGACCGGCGGCTATGTCTTCCGCGTGCTCAGTGCCGCGCTGCAACCCTCCACCCTGCCCCTCCTGGCGCCGGTGGATCCGGTGCAGGAGCGCGTGGCGCTGGGCCTTGCCGTGATCTCCGTCCTGCTGGGCCTGCTGCCGCTCGGCGCCTTCGGCCTGGTGCTGATCGGCCGATGATGCCCGCCCTGGCGCACCTCCTCCTGCTGGCGACCATCCTCGTCCCGCTCGGGATGCTCGCGAGCGAGGTGAGCGCCCGCGGGCGTGCCCGCCTGCCGGCGATGCTGGTCTATGCGCCCTGGCCGGGCCTGGCCGCCGCCCTGCTCGCCAGCGGCCAGCCGCCCCTGGTGATCTACGCCGACTGGCTGCGCCTGACCCTGACGCTGGAGGCGCCCTCCGCCCTGCTGCTGGGCGTGGCGGCGCTGCTCTGGTCCGCCGCCGGCGCCTATGCCCGCGCCTATCTGGGCGAGACGCCGGGTGCGGCGCGCTTCGCCGGCTGGTGGCTGCTGACGCTGGCGGGCAGCCTCGGCGTCTTCGTGGCGGGGGACCTCGTCACCTTCTACTTCACCTTCGCCCTGGTCAGTCTGGCGGCCTATGGCCTGGTCGTGCATGACGCGACGCCCCGCGCCCGCCGCGCGGGTGCGATCTATCTGGCGCTGGCCGTGCTGGGCGAGGTGTTTCTCCTGTTCGCCTTCGCCCTGCTGGCGGTGAACATCCCCGGCCAGAGCCTCGCCATCACCGATGCGGTGGCCGCCCTGCCCGGCTCGCCAGTGCGCGATGCCACCATCCTGCTGCTGATCCTGGGCTTCGGGCTGAAGGCGGGGCTGGTGCCGCTGCATGTCTGGCTGCCGCTGGCGCATCCGGCGGCACCCATGCCGGCCTCGGCCGTGCTGAGCGGCGCCATCATCAAGGCCGGCATCATCGGGCTGATCCGCTTCCTGCCCTTCGATGGCAATGTTCCCGCATGGGGCGAGGCGCTGGGCGTGCTGGGCTTCGTGACCGCCTTCTATGGCGTGGCGCTCGGCATCACCCAGTCCAACCCCAAGACCATCCTGGCCTATTCCAGCGTGAGCCAGATGGGGGTGGTGATGGCGGCGCTGGGCTTCGGCCTGGCGGCGGGCGATGCCGCCACGCCGCTCGCTGCCGCGCAATACGCCTCGCATCACGTGCTTGCCAAGGGCGCGCTCTTCCTCGGCGTGGGCGTGGCCTATGCCACGGGGGCGCGGCGCATGGCCTGGGTGATGCTGCCGGTGCTGCTGCTGGTGCTGAGCTTCGGCGGCTTGCCCTTCACCGGGGGGGCGCTGGCCAAGGAAGCGACGAAGGGGCAATTGGGAGAGGGGTGGCTGGGCTGGCTGGCCGCCTTCTCCGCCGCGGGGACCACGATGCTCATGCTGCATTTCGCCGCCCGGCTGCGGGCCGGCCCGGCCGAGGCCGCCGAGTCCCGCGCCACACCCGGCCTCATCCTGCCCTTCGCCGTGATGGTGGCGGCGGCGCTTGTCCTGCCCTGGATGCTCTATCCGGCTTCCGTGAAGCTGTGGCCCGCCCTTTGGCCCGTGCTGCTGGGCGGGCTGTTCTTCCTCGCGCTGCGCCGCTGGGGCGCCCGGCTGCCCAGCCCGCCCGAGGGCGACCTGCTCATCTTCGCCGAGCGCGGCGCGGCGCGCATCGCCCCCCCGCTGGCCGAGCGCGCCAGCCGGATCGAAGCCACCCTGCGCGCCTGGCCCAGCGCGGGCCTGGCGCTGCTGGGCATCGCCGTGGCCCTCGGCCTCGCCATGGCGATGGACGCGCGATGAGGCGCCTTCTGCTTGGCGGCTTCGCCGTCCTGGTCCTGCTGCTGCTGGCCGCCCCGCTCGCCCTGAAGCTCGCCCTGGAGCGCGGGGTTTTCACCGCCGCGCTCGATGCCGCGCTGGAACGCGCCACCGGCCGACATGTGGCGCTGGGGGAGATCACCCTCACGCTCAGCCTGCCGCCGCACGTCACCGTGCGGGATGCGCGGATCGCCAACCTGCCGGGCAACGCCCAGCCGGATTTCGCCCGGGTCGGCCGGCTGGAGACGCGCTTCGCCCTGCTCCCCCTGCTGCGCGGCGAATTCGAGATCCGCGACCTTCTGCTCGCCGAGGCCGAGCTCTGGTTCGAGCGCGATGCCGCCGGCCAGCCCAATTGGGTCTTCAGCGGCGGCGGCCCCTCTGGTGCGGGCGGCGGCATGCCACTCCCCGCGCTGCGGATCGAAGCCTCGCGAATCCATCCGCCCGACGACCTGCCCGGCCCGCTCAACATCGAGTCCCTGTCCTTCCAGCGCCTGCCCGATGGCCGGAATCTCCAGCTCCAGGGCCGCCTGCGCCTGCGCGAGGAAGCGCTGCGCATCGAGGCCAGCTTCGGCCTGCTCTCCCAGCCGGTCTCGCCGCTGCGCGCCACGCTGGCGGGCGAGGGCTTCCGCATCACCGCGGAGGGGCAAATCGCCTGGCGCCTCTCCGATCCCGGCTGGTCCCTGGCGCTGGCGGCCGAGGTCGCCTCGCCCGCGCGGCTGATGGGATTGCTGGGCAGCACGGCCCGCCTGCCGCCGCTCGGCCCGCTCAGCGGCACCGCGAAGCTCGGCCCCAATGGTCGATTGACGGAGCTTGCGGTGCGCAGCGGCGCCTCGGAGCCCTTCCCGGGTTGGCGCGTCACGACGGTGGCGCTGACCGCCGCCGGGCTGGACCAGCCTATGCTGCTGGCCGCCGCCGGGCCGCGCGGCAGGCTGGAGGTGACGCTGCCCGCGCCGCGCATCGCCTTCACCACCTCCACCTCCATGGCGGTGACGGCGCGTGCCACGGCCGGCGGAGCACGGCTCACCGCGCAGGGCCGCCTCACCTGGAGCCGGATCACCGGCCCCTTCGACGTGACCCTGATCGCGCCCGACCTCGCGCCCCTCGGTCCGCTGGTCGGGGTGGAGCTGCCGGCCTGGCGCCAGGTGGAAGCGCGCGGGCGCATCACCCGCACCGGGCCCGCCGCGCTGCGCTGGGAGGGGGCGCAGCTCTCGGCCGCCGGGCTTGCGGCGAGCGGGGCGCTGGAGTTCGGCTGGGCGCCGCGCCCGATCCTCTCCGGCACCCTCCACCTCGCCACCCTGGAGCTCGACACGCTGCTGCCGCCCGGCCCCGCCCGGCCTGCCGCGGGCCGGGTCATTCCGGAGCTGGCCTTGCCCGTCGCGGCCCTGCGCGGCCTTGACGCCAGGCTCGACCTCACCGGCGAGCGGATCACCGCCGCCGGCCTCATTTGGCGCGGGCTGCGCACCCGCGCGACCCTCCAGGCGGGGCGGCTGGAGCTGGCGGATCTGGCGGTCACCACGCCGGGTGGGACGGTGGCCGGGCGCCTCGGCTGGGATGTGGCGAGCACCCCCCCCCGCGCCACGCTGGCGCTGCGCTCGACCGGCCATGGCATCGATGTGGCCGCGATCCGGCGCGAGCTTGGGGCCGGGATCGGCGTGCAGGGTCCGGTTGAACTGGCGCTCGACCTCCGCGCCCAGGGCGCCACCACCCGGGCGCTGGCCGCCAGCCTGAGCGGCGCCATCGGCCTGGCCATGGTGGAGGGCCGCCTTTCCCAGGCGGGCATGCTGCGGATCGGCCCCGACCTCACCCGCGTGCTGCTGATGGGCAGGGCTCCCCCGGACAGGGTGGAAATCCGCTGCTTCGCCCTCAGCTTCGCCGCCGAGGACGGGCTGCTGCGAAGCGAGGCGCTGCTGCTGGAGAGCTCGGCCGGGCGGATCTCCGGCAACCTCGCGGTGAACCTGCGCAACGAGACCATCGCCGCGCATCTGCGCCCGGATCTCAGAGTCTTCGGCGCGACCATGCGTGCGCCGGTGGGGGTGGGCGGCACACTCGCCGCGCCGCGCGTTGGGGTGGAACCCGGCCAGGCCCTGGCCCAGGTGGTGGGCGATGCGGTGGCCAACCGCCTCTGGCGCAGCAGCACGGTGGAATGGCTGCGGCGCGACACGGGCGATGCGGATTGCCCGGCCCAGCTGCGACAGGCCCGCCTGGGACAGTCAGGGCGGGAGCCGGCGGCACCCGCGCCCATCATTCCGCTGGTGCCGCGTGAATTGCAGGCGCCGGTGCAGGAGGTGTTCCGCGGCCTGGGCAGCGGGATCGGCGGGCTACTGGGCGGGCGGCGCTGAGGCGCGCAGGGCGCCGAGCAGGATTCCCTCGGTCAGGACCTGCGGCAGGATCGCGGGCGCGCCGCCGCCGGCCGGATAGAGCAGGTAGAGCGGCACGCCATCGCGCCCATGCTCGCGCAGCAGGGCGGTGATGGCGGCATCGCCGCGCGTCCAGTCGCCGGTCAGTTGCGCGACGCCCGCCGCCGCAAAGGCGGATTGCACGCCCTCGGTGTGGATCGCCACCCGCTCATTCACCTTGCAGGAGATGCACCAGGCGGCGGTGAGGTTCACGAAGACCGGGTTGCCCCCGGCGCGCAACTCGGCGAGGCGCGGGGCGGACCAGGCCTCGCCCTGGGAGATGGCGGCCGAGGCCGGGGGCACCGCGCCCAGCATGGGCAGCAGGGCCAGGGCCGCCATGATGGCGGCGAGCGCCAGCGCCTCGCTGAGGCGGCGCGGCGTGCGACCGGATTGCTGCGCCACGCCCCAGGCCCAGGCGGCGAGCGCGATCAGCACCGCGCCGACCAGCGCCATCAGCACGCCATCCGGCCCCGATTGCTGCGCCAGCACCCAGACCAGCCAGGCGGCGGCGGCATACATGGGAAAAGCCAGGAATTGCCGCAGCCGCTCCATCCAAGCGCCCGGCCGCGGCAGGAAGCGCGCCGTGGCCGGGAATAGCCCGAGCAGCGCATAGGGCAGCGCCAGGCCCAGGCCCATCGCGCCGAAGATCGCGAGTGTCGCATAAGCCGGCAGCACCAGGGCCGCGCCGATCGCCGTCGCCATGAAGGGCGCGGTGCAGGGGGTGGCGACCACCACGGCCAGCACGCCGGTGAAGAAGCTGCCGGCATGGCCGCCCTGCCCGGTCAGCCCCTGCCCGGCGCCGATGGTCCCGCCGATCTGGAAGACGCCCGAGAGGTTCAGCCCCACCGCCAGCATCAGCCAGGCCATGCCGGCGACGAAGGCCGGGTAGGTGAACTGGAAGCCCCAGCCCGCCCCGCCACCCGCGGCGCGCAACCCCAGCATCAGCCCGCCCAGGGCCAGGAAGGCCAGCACGACTCCCGCCGTATAGCTCGCGGCCTCGGCCCGGATGGCGCCCCGCGCGGCGCCGCCGAGCTTCGCCATGGCCATGGCCTTCATGGCCAGCACGGGGAAGACGCAGGGCATCAAGTTCAGGATCAGCCCGCCGAGCGCCGCGAAGAGCAGGATCTGCCAGAGTGGCAGCGGGCTACCCGGCAGGGGCCCGCCCGGCGCCGCATCCACCAGATAGGCGCCGCGCACACCGGCCGCATCGGTCAGGGTGAGAACCCCGGTGAGCCTGGCCGGCACCTCCGCGGCGCCGCGCGTCAGGCCGAGCGTGATCTCGCCCGCGCGCAGCGTCAGGCGCTGCTCCGGCGCATTCTCGATCACATTCTGGCCATCGGGGAAGAAGGCGGCCTCACGCACCGCGCCGGCCGAGAAGCTGGGGCTGCGGATGGTCAGTGCGCCGCGCGGGCCGGCAAAGGCGAAGCTCGCCTCGAAGGGCGCGGCGCGGGGCATGGCCGCCTCGGCCGCCATGAAGCGCGCGGCATGGGCCGGGATGGCGGCGGCGGCCACATCCAGGCCCAGGGTGAAGCGCCCCTCCTCGGGGATGCAGATATCGGCGCAGACCAGCCAGGTGGCATCGGCGGTGATGGTCACGTAATCGCCGGGGCGCAGGCCGGGGGGTGGCGTCACGGTGAGGAGGAAGGCGGCCTCGCCCGCATAGCCGTAATTCATCAGGGGGCCGAAGGGCATGCGGCTGGGGGCGGGGAATTGCAGATCGCCCACCTGCCAGCCCTGACCCTGCTCCCCTGGAATCCAGTCGAAGGTGATCTCCGGCGGGGCGCCGGCATCGCCCGGATTGCTCCAATAGGTGTGCCAGCCGGGGGCCAGGCGCTGGTGCAGCATCAGGCGGAAAGGCTCGCCGGGGGCGATGGCGCTGCGGTCGGCCAGGAGGGTGACGGTGGCGCGCGGCGAGGTGACGGGCGCGGATTCGCCGGCCCGCCCCGCAAGGGGGGCCAGCAGCAGGGCCAGGATCAGGAGAAGCGCGCGCGCCATGACGGATAGAAGGGGCATCCTGGGCCTTGCCGCAAGCCTCTCCCGCCTGCCTCTGCATGTTGGCGCCCGAAAGGCCCAGGATGAGGCTCGCGCGACTGTGGCATTTTTATCACGTGCGCTGGCCTTCGATGCCATTTGCGGAACCGTCGCCCAAATCCGGCGTTGGCCCTTCCAGACGCAACCCTGTCTGGAGATCGACATGACTCGCCTGAAGACCCTTTTGATGACCGGCGCGGCCCTGGCCTGCACCCCGCTGCTGGCCCAGGCCCAACCCATGGGCTTTTTCGACAATTTCCGGCTGGCGCCGCAGCAGACCGTCACCGGCCTCTATATCGGCGCCGGGGCCGGTGTGAATTTCTCGGAGAACAGCGACCTGCGCTCCAACAACACCCTCGCCGCCGGCCTGGCCGCGGCGGGCGTCCGGGGCCGTGGCGAAGCCATCTTCGAGCCCGGCTTCGTGGGCGTCGGCTCCATCGGCTGGGGCTTCGGCAATGGCTTCCGCATCGAGGCCGAGGGCAATTACCGCCAGAACGAAGTCGAGAAGATCGGCGGCTTCCAGGGCGCCGGTCTGCGCAACACCGCCTCGGGCACGCAAAGCTCCTACGGTGTGATGGGCAACCTGATCTATGATTTCCGTATCCCGAATGTGCCGTGGTTCGTGCCCTATATCGGCGGCGGCGTCGGTTATGTCTGGCGGGAATGGGATGGCGTGAGCGCTTCCACGGTGGGCGGCGCGACCATCCGCTCGCGCGCGATCGAGGGCACCTTTGCCTACCAGGCCATCGGCGGCGCGGCCTTCCCGGTCGCCTCCGTCCCCGGCCTCGCGGTCACGGCCGAGTATCGCTATTTCGCGAGCCAGCCGGTCGACTTCAACGCGCGGGTGATCGGGCCGAATGGCGCGGGCCTGGCCGGTGGCCAGCTGCGCGCGAGCGATGCGAACCACTCGGTGATGGTGGGCCTGCGCTATGCCTTCAACCAGCCGCGCCCGGCGCCGGCGCCGCAGCCCGTCGCCGCCCCCGCCCCGGCGCCCGCCCGCACCTACCTGGTCTTCTTCGACTGGGATCGCGCCGACCTGACCGACCGCGCCCGCCAGATCATCGCGGAAGCGGCGACCAACGCGCGCACCGTGTCCTCGACCCGCATCGAGGTCTCGGGCCACGCGGACCGCACGGGTGCCGCCGCCTACAACCAGCGCCTGTCGGTGCGTCGCGCCGAGGCGGTCGCCGCCGAGCTGGTGCGCCGCGGCATCAACCGCAGCGAGATCACCATCCAGGGCTTCGGCTTCGACCGCCCGCTGGTGCCGACCGCCCAGGGC
>LNFM01003979.1_pt1 | contig 27940 bp, 28 predicted proteins | sample 596031 | NCBI WGS metagenome assembly LNFM01 (sample SAMN04254537, study PRJNA301005) | activated carbon metagenome | isolation source: dual media filters at the Ann Arbor, Michigan drinking water treatment plant | place: USA: Ann Arbor
ATCCGCGCCCATTGGGCGTCCGTCAGCACAAAGCGATCCATCCACAGTGTGAATCACATCAGCGCCGATGTTGTGAATCCCCACAGGCCTTAGATCATCGCCATGCCGCCATTCACGTGGATGGTCTGGCCGGTGACCCAGCCGGCCTCCGTGCTGGCCAGGTAGGTGACGGCAGCGGCGATATCCTCCGGCGCGCCCATGCGCTGGGTCGGGATGCGGCTGAGCAGGGCGGTGCGGGCGGCCTCCGGCAGCGCATCCGTCATCGCTGTCTTCACGAAGCCGGGCGCCACCACATTCACCGTCACGCCGCGAGTCGCCACTTCCTGGGCGAGGGACTTGCTCATGCCGATCAGCCCGGCCTTGGCGGCGGCGTAGTTCGCCTGGCCGGCATTGCCGGTGACGCCGACGATGCTGGCGATCGAGATGATCCGCCCGGTGCGGCGCTTCATCATGCCGCGCAGCGCGGCGCGCGCCAGGCGGAAGGGGGCGGTGAGGTCCACTTCCAGCACCGCGTTCCAATCGGCATCGCCCATCCGCAGCGCCAGCATGTCCCGCGTGAAGCCGGCGTTGTTCACCAGGATGTCGAGCGGGCCGAGGCCGGCCTCCACCGTTTCCACCAGCGCCGCGGGGGCGGCCGGGTCGGCGAGGTCGGCGGGCGCCACCAGCACGCGGTCGCCGAGCGTCTCGGCCAGGGCGGCCAGCTCCGCCTCCCGCCGCCCGGTGATGGCCACCTTGGCGCCCTGGGCATGCAAGGCGGTGGCAATGGCGGCGCCGATGCCGCCGGTGGCGCCGGTGACCAGCGCCACCTTGCCGGTGAGGTCGAACATCACGTTTCTCCGTCCGTAAGGCGCTTCATCAGATAGTGTCGGCTGTGGCCAGGCGGGCAATTCGCCAATGTGCCGAACTCTCGGTAGCCGAGGGATTCGTAGAAGGGCTTGGCCTGGAAGCTGAGGGTGTCCAGCCATATCCCCGTGCAGCCGCGGGCGCGGGCCGCGGCCTCGGCCTGCTGCATCAGCGCCCGGCCGAGGCCCTGGCCGCGCAGGCTCTCCGGCAGGTGGAACAGGTTGATGTACATCCAGCCGGAGAAAAAGCTGCCGTTGAGCCCGCCGGCCGGCGCCGCGTCCCCCGGCAGGCGCACCACCAGATTGAAGTTCTCAGGCGCGGACCGGCTGGTGTGCGGCGCGGCATGGGCCGTGAGCCCGGCGACCAGAACCGGGATCACCGGATCGGCCGCCGCCGTGGTTTCCGTGATGGTGACGCGCGGCGTGGCGGCGTCCGGCCAGGGCATGGCGACCGGCTCGGGCGCATCCAGACGCTTGGTCATGCAAAAGCGGGTGGCGCCCGGGGGGCAGTCCTCGATCTGGCCGACCACGGCAAAACCCTGCCGCTCGTAGAAGCCGCGCGCCTGGAAGCTGTAGGTATCCAGCCGCATGCCGGTGCAGCCGCGCCGACGCGCCTCGGCCTCCGCTGCCGCCATCAGCCTGCGGCCCCAGCCGGCGCCACGCAGCGCCTCCGGCACCACCAGGTTCTCGATATAGAGCCAGCCCCAGCCGGTGGAGCCGATCAGCCCGCCCACCACCGCGCCCGCCGCATCGCGCAGCAGCAGCGACAGGCCCTGGCGGTCGCGCGGGAAGCCGAAGGCGGCATTCGCCTCCCACAGCGTATCCCGGACCGCCTTTTCCTCCTCCGCACTCGGCTGGGAGGTGAGGTCGAACCAGTGCGTCACAACGACTTCAGAAAAGCTTCGATCTCGGCGGGGGTGCCGATGGCGCTGGCCTTGGCCTCCGGCGCCAGGCGCTTCATCAGCCCGGTCAGCACGCGGCCGGAGCCGATCTCAACAAAACTCTCGCAGCCCATCGCGCCCATCGCCAGGATGCATTCGCGCCAGCGCACCGTGCCGGTCACCTGGCGCACCAGCAGGTCGCGGATCCCGGCCGGGTCGGTCGCCTTGGCGGCCGAGACATTGGCCACCAGCGGCACCAGCGGCGCGCGCATCCCGGCCTCGGCCAGCGCCTCCGCCATCGCATCGGCGGCGGGCGCCATCAGCGCGCAGTGGAAGGGGGCGGAGACCGGCAGCTTCATCGCCCGCTTCACGCCAGCGGCCTTCGAACCCTCGATCGCGCGCTCCACCGCCGCGGCATGGCCGGAGATCACGATCTGCCCGCCGCCATTGTCATTCGCGATCTCCACCACCTGGCGCTCGCCGGTGACAGGGTCCTCGGCCGCCGCGGCGCAGATCGCCTGGGCCTGTTCAAGCTCGGCGCCGAGCAGGGCTGCCATCGCGCCTTCCCCGGCCGGCACCGCCTTCTGCATCGCCTCGCCGCGCAGCCGCAGCAGGCCGGCGGTGGTGGACAGGTCGAAGGTGCCGGCGGCGGCCAGCGCCGCATATTCGCCCAGCGAATGGCCGGCCACCAACGCCACGCGGTCGCGCAGCACGAAGCCGCCTTCCCGCTCCAGCACCCGCAGCACTGCGATGGACATCGCCATCAGCGCCGGCTGGGCATTGGCGGTCAGCGTCAGCTCCTCCGCCGGCCCCTCGAACATCAGCTGGGACAGCTTCTGCTTCAGGGTCTCGTCCACCTCCTGGAACACTTCGCGGGCCGCGGGAAAGGCCGCGGCGAGGTCGCGGCCCATGCCGGGGGCCTGGCTACCCTGGCCGGGAAAGGTGAAGGCGAGCGCCATTTTTTCTGTCCGTACGATTCGTCGTGAGGCGGTCGCGCGGCCTAGGGCTGTCCTGGGCCAGGCGTCAAGCCCGGGAGGGCCCCCGAGTCGAAACTGCTTGCCGCGCCGTCCCCGCCATGCTTTACGCCCCGCTCCCCTGCTGGGACCCGAGGCATCGGTCCTGGCTATGCCCGTTTGCGCGCGTCCCAGGCATGGTGCCCGGGGCCGCTGGGCTGAGACAGCCGGAGGGAATCGGATGCCCTTGTATGAATGCGTGCTGATTGCACGCAACGACGTCACGCAGGCCCAGGTCGAGGCGATTGCCGACCAGGTGCAGGCGACCCTCACCGAAATGAACGGCGGCGAGATCAAGAAGCGGGAATATTGGGGCCTCCGTGGCCTCGCCTACCGCATCAAGAAGAACCGCAAGGCCCACTACATGCTGCTAGGCCTGGAATCGACCCCGGCCGCCCTGCTCGAGGTGGAGCGCCAGCTCGGCCTGAACGAGGACGTGCTGCGCAGCCTGACGCTGCGCATCGAGGCGATCGACGACGCCCCCTCCGCCATCCTGGCCCGCCGCTCCGACGACCGTGAGCGCGACCGCGGCTTCCGCGGCCCGCGCCCGGCCGGCCGCTTCGGCTCCGGCCGCACCGGTGGCCGCGAGCGTGACGACCGTGAGGAATTCCGCGCCCGCCCGCGCGATGAACTCGATATGGGCCCCGGCATGGGCGGCGAGGAGTAATCCATCATGTCCGATCGCAACGAAGAGATCTCGCTGAACCCCGCCATGCGGCGCCCCGCCGTTGGCGCCCGCCGGCCGTTCTACCGCCGCCGCAAGTCCTGCCCCTTCTCCGGCCCGAACGCGCCGAAGATCGACTACAAGGACGTGCGCCTGCTGTCCCGCTTCCTGAGCGAGCGCGGCAAGATCGTGCCGAGCCGCATCACGGCGGTCTCCGCCAAGAAGCAGCGCGAACTGGCCAACGCCATCAAGCGCGCGCGCTTCCTGGCGCTGCTGCCCTACGTGATCAACGACTGATCACGCGGCCGAGGACGGCATGATGGCAGACAGCCAGGAGCAGGAGAACGGGCAGGGCGGGCGCATTGCGTCCGATCCGCGCCTGCTCGCCGCCCTGGCCGCTGGCCTGGCGGCGGCGGTGCTGTCCCTGTGGGCCTTCCGGGGCCTGCCGGGTGGCGCCTTCGCGCTGTGGCTGGTGACGCTGCCGCTGTTCATGGCCGGCATCGGTTTCGGCGGCTTCGCCGTGCTGGCGGCGACCGGCCTGGCAAGCCTCCTGCTGGTGGTGTTCGGCAACTGGGCGGGCCTCGGCCTGTTCCTGGCGCTGTTCGGCGTACCGGCTGCCCTGCTGGTCCTGGCCGCCGATCGCGGCCTGCGGTTGGCCTTCGTCCTGCTCGGGCTGATTCCGGCGGCTGGCGTGCTGCTGGCGGCCTTCCTGCTGGGTGATGCGCCCGGCGGGCTGGAAGGGGCGATGCGTGAGGCGGCCGAGACCGGCCTGCAGCGCATGGGCCTGCCGGCAAATGATGGGCTGGTCGAGGAGCTGGTGCGGGTCAAGGCCGCGGCCATCGGCTTCTGGGTGGCGCTGGCGCTGCTGGTGAACGCCGCCGCCGCGTCCGCCCTGCTGGTCCGCACCGGGGTCATCCCCGCGGCGCCGGCCTGGCGGGAAGCGCGGCTGCCGAACTGGTATCCGGCGCTGCCCGCGCTGGCAGGCGGCTTCTGGCTGGCAGCGCCGGAGGGCGGCGATGCCGTCAGCCTGTCGCTGCTGCTGGTGCTGCTGGTTCCGGTCTTCCTGCATGGGTTGGCCGCCCTGCATCGCGCCTCGGCGGCTCTCAAGGGCCGCACTTTCCTGCTGGGCGGCGGCTATGCCGCCCTGATCATCCTGTCCGTCCCGGTTGCGCTCGGCGTCGCGGGGTACGGGTTCTACGATATTCTCATTGGAACACGGGCCCGGCGCGTTGCGCCCCCCCCGAAGCTGAACGGTGCAGCCATGATCGAAGTCATCTTGATGCAGCGGGTCGAAAAGCTCGGCCAAATGGGCGAGCTGGTGAAGGTCCGCCCAGGCTACGCGCGCAATTTCCTGCTGCCCCAGGGCAAGGCGATCCGCGCGAACAAGGACAACCTTGCGCGGTTCGAGCGTGAGCGCGCCCAGCTGGAAGCCCAGAACCTGAAGCGCCGCGGCGAGGCCGAGCGCGTGGCGGAACGCGTGCACGGCCTGACGGTCGTCATTATCCGCTCTGCCGGCGAAAGCGGCGGCCTGTACGGCTCCGTCTCCGGCCGCGACATCGCCGATGCCTGCAAGGGCAGCGGCCTGACGCTGGAGCGCAACCAGATCCTGCTCGAGCAGCCGATCAAGCAGCTCGGCCTGACGCCGGTCCGCGTGGCCCTGCACCCGGAAGTGGTGATCGAAGTCGGCGTGAACGTCGCCCGCTCGATCGAGGAATCCGAGAAGCAGGCCCGCGGCGAAGACCTCCGCGCCGCCGACCAGGCCGAGGAAGAAAGCCTGGAAGCCGAACTGGCCGCCGAGCTGGCCGAACTCGGGGCCGCCGCCGACCGCGACTGAGGATAAAGGGCCGGGGTGTTGCTGGTGATCGCAAGGAGGGCTCCGCCCTCCCTGCACCCACCCGCCAAAGGGCAGTGGCCCCTTGGAACCCTTTGAGTCTTAAGTAGAAAAAGAGAGGGGCTGGTGGGACCGCATGTCATGCGGGACCGCCGGCCCCTCTCCTTTTCCACTCATAGGTCCAGGCGCCCGGCCCTGGCAGGGAGGTGCGGGAGGGGCAGAGCCCCTTCTGCGAACCACCCGCGCAGCCTCCGGCCGAAATCCACCCCCGTTATCCACAGTGATCCACAGGCTAGGTGGGGCGCGCGCGACTCGGGGGGTGCGCTAGGGTGGGGCGATGAACAATTTTGGCTCCACCTCCGCCTCTCCCTCCGCCGGCTTCGGCGGTGGGGATGGGTTGCTCGGTCTGTCCCAGCGCCTGCCGCCTGCCAATCTGGAGGCTGAGCAGGCATTGCTCGGCGCCCTGCTGGCCAACAACAAGGCCTATGAGCGGGTCTCGGAATTCCTGGCGGCCGACCATTTCGCCGATGCCGTGCATGGCCGCATTTTCTCCGCCATCCAGCGCCGCATCGAGGCCGGGCACCTGGCCGATGCGGTGACGCTGCGCGCCGAGTTCGAGCATTCCGGCCTGCTGGATGAGGTCGGTGGCTCCGCCTATCTCGGCCAGTTGCTGACCGCCATGGTCGGCGTGATCAATGCCGGTGAGTACGGCCGCGTGATCCATGACGCCTGGCTGCGGCGGCAGCTGGTGGATCTGGGCGAGGTGATGGTGAACCGCGCCTTCGGGGCGGAGCCGGAGCTGGATGGCAAGCTGCAGATGGAAAGCGCCGAGCAGGCGTTGTTCGACCTGTCGCGCGCCGGCGAATCGGGCGGTGGCTTCGTGTCCTTCGAACGCGCGCTGGCGACCGCCGTGCAGCATGCGGAGAAGGCCTTCTCCAACCCCGGCGGCGTGGCCGGGCTTTCGACCGGGCTGCGCGACCTGGATGCGAAGCTGGGCGGGTTGCATCCCTCCGACTTGCTGATCATGGCCGGCCGCCCCGGCATGGGTAAGACGGCGCTGGCCGTGAAGGTCGCCTTCGGCGGCGCGCGGGCGATCCTGCGGGAAGCGAAGGAAAAGGACCCGAATGCGGTGCCGCGCGGCGGCGTGGCCATCTTCTCCCTCGAAATGTCCTGCGACCAGTTGGCGACGCGCCTGCTGTCCGAGGAAAGCCGCATCTCGGGCGACCGCATCCGCCGCGGTGAGATCAGCCAGCGTGACTTCGACAAGTTCCTGGAGGTGAGCCGCGAGTTGCAGCAGCTGCCGCTGTTCATCGACGACACGCCGGCGATCACCATCTCCGCGCTTCGCACCCGCTGCCGGCGGTTGCAGCGGACCAAGGGGCTGAACCTGATCATCGTGGACTACCTCCAGCTCATGCGCCCCGCGGCGGGCAGCAAGCCGGAGAACCGGGTGCAGGAAATCAGCCAGATCACCCAGGGGCTGAAGGCGATCGCCAAGGAATTGTCGGTGCCGGTGATCGCGCTGTCCCAGCTTTCGCGCGCGGTGGAGCAGCGCGAGGACAAGCGGCCGCAGCTTTCGGACCTGCGCGAATCCGGCTCGATCGAGCAGGATGCCGACGTGGTGATGTTCATCTACCGCGACGAATACTACCTCCAGCAGCGCCAGCCGAAGGAGCTGACCTTCGACAACCCGCAGAAATTCAGCGAGGCGGTGGAGAAGTGGCAGAAGGACATGGAGGACGCCCATAACAAGGCGGAGCTCATCGTCTCCAAGCAGCGCCACGGCCCGACGGGTACCATCCGCCTGTTCTTCGAGGCCGAGTTCACCCGCTTCGGCGATCTGGATACGCAGCATGATGGTGGCTATGGCGACTGAGACGAAGCAGGTGCTGGTCCGGCCGGTGGCGCAGGCGGATTACGCCGCCTGGCGGCCGCTCTGGCTGGGCTACAACGCCTTCTATGGGCGGTCGGGGGACACGGCCCCGCCGGAGGCGCAGACCGCGCTGACCTGGGCGCGCTTCTTCGAGGGGCTGGAGCCGATGGAGGCCCTGGTGGCGGAGGCGGAGGGGCGGCTGGTCGGCCTGGCCCACATCATCTTCCACCGCAACACCAGCCTGCCGGGCGCCACCTGCTACCTGCAGGACCTCTTCGCGGCGCCGGAGGTGCGGGGCCGCGGCATCGGCCGGGCGCTGATCGAGGGCGTCTACGACCGGGCGCGGGAGGCCGGTGCCGGCCGGGTCTATTGGCACACGCATGAGACCAATGCGACGGCGATGCGCCTGTACGACCAGGTCGCCACGAAGTCCGGCTTCGTCGTCTACCGGCACGACCTGTGAGCGGGGTGGCGGCCGGGCAGGGGGTACTGACGGTCGACCTCGGCGCCGTCGTCGCCAATTGGCGCGACCTGTCCGCACGCCACGGCGCCCCCTGCGCGGGGGTGGTGAAGGCGGATGGCTATGGGCTGGGTGCGGCGCCGGTGGCACGCGCGCTGCAAGCCGCCGGCTGCCGGACCTTCTTCGTGGCGCATCTGACGGAGGGTGTGGCGCTCCGCGCCGCCATCGGCGCGGGGCCGGCCATCATCGTGCTGAACGGCTTCGCCCCGGGGGCGGATGCCGAGGCCGGTTTGTGGCCCGTGCTGAACAGCCTGGGCGATGTAACCGCCCATGCGGCGGCGGGGCGGGCGGATGGCCAGGAGCGGCCGGCCTTGCTGCACCTGGATACCGGCATGTCCCGGCTCGGCCTGGATGCGGCCGAACAGGCCGTGCTGGCGGCGGACCGGGCGCGGCTGGCCGGGCTCGACCTGCGCTTTGTGATGACGCATCTGGCCTGCGCGGATGAGCCGGCGCATGCGCTGAACGCCCTCCAGGCGCAGCGCTTTGCCGCCGCCGCGGCGGCCATCGCGCCCGGCGTGCCGCGCAGCTTCGCCAATTCCTCCGGCCTGTTCCTCGGCCCGGACTACGCCTCCGACCTCGCCCGGCCGGGCTGCGCGCTGTACGGCATCAACCCCACCCCGGGCACGCCGAACCCGATGCGCCAGGTGGCGGTGCTGGAGGTGCCGGTGCTGCAAATCCGGGAGATCGGCCCCGGCGAGACGGTCGGCTACGGCGCCGGTTACACCGCGCCACGCAATGTGCGCGTGGCCACCGTTGCGGCGGGCTATGCCGATGGCTACTTACGAAGTCTGTCCGGCCGGTCCCTGGCCTTGTTCCAGGGCCGCGCCGTGCCACTCATAGGCCGGGTCTCGATGGATTTGACGACGTTCGATGCGACGGATTTCCCTGACCTGCGCCCTGGCAGCCGGCTGATGCTGGTCGGCGGAGAGGGAAACACGCCGGACGACATCGCCGCCCGCTGCGGCACGATCGGCTATGAGGTGCTGACCTCGCTCGGCCATCGCTATCAGCGCCGCTATCTTGGCGGCGCCTGAGGTCTTGGCCCGCACCCTTTCGGACCGCTTGCTGGACCCGGTCGCGGCGCTTGGCCGCGCCGTCCTCGCCATGCTGCGCGCCACCGGCGCGATCGCGATCTTCGCGGCGGAGGCGATCAGCCATCTGGTGCGGCCGCCCTTCTATGGCCGGCTGTTCCTCAAGGCCTTCATCGAGATCGCCTGGTTCAGCCTGCCCGTGGTGGCGCTGACGGCGGTGTTCACCGGCATGGTGCTGGCGCTGCAATCCTATACCGGCTTCGCCCGCTTCAATGCGGAAGGGGCGGTGGCCAATGTGGTGGTGCTGTCCATCACCCGCGAGTTGGGCCCGGTGCTGGCCGGGCTGATGGTGGCCGGCCGCATCGGCGCGGCCTTCGCGGCGGAGATCGGCACGATGCGCGTGACCGACCAGATCGATGCCCTGTCCACGCTGTCGACCAACCCGATGAAATACCTGGTCGCCCCGCGGCTGCTGGCCGGCACGCTGGCGCTGCCGCTGCTGGTGATCGTGGCGGATTCGCTGGGCGTGATGGGTGGCTGGCTGATCGGCACGCAGCAGCTGGGCTTCGGATCGGGCGCCTACCTCAAGGCCACCTTCGACTTCCTGCAAGTCTCGGATGTGGTCTCCGGCCTGATCAAGGCGGCGGTGTTCGGCTTCATCATCACGCTGATGGGCTGCTGGGCCGGCTACAATTCGGCGGGCGGCGCGCAGGGCGTGGGCCGGGCCACCACCTCCGCCGTCGTCTCCTCCTCCATCCTGATCCTGGCGGTGGATTATGTGCTGACCGCGGTGCTGTTCAGCCGATGAGTGGCGAGACCCCCAAGATCCGCCTGGAGGGCCTCCGCAAGGCCTTCGGGTCGAAGCAGGTGCTGGATGGCGTGGACCTCGAAATCCGCGCCGGGCATTCACTGGTGATCCTGGGCGGGTCGGGCTCGGGCAAGTCGGTGACGCTGAAATGCATCCTGGGCCTCATCACCCCCGATGCCGGCACGATCGAGATCGACGGTCGGGATGTTGCGAGCCTGTCCAGGCGGGAGCGGGAGGCCGTCAACGACCGCATCGGCATGCTGTTCCAGAACGGCGCACTGTTCGACAGCCTGCCGGTCTGGGAGAATGTCTGCTTCAAGCTGCTCGCTCAGGGCCGCATTTCCCGCGCCAAGGCGCGCGACAAGGCGGCGGAGGTGCTGGCCCTGGTCGGTCTCGCCGCCAGCGTTGGCGACCTGTCCCCGAGTGAGCTTTCGGGCGGCATGCAGAAGCGCGTCGGCCTGGCCCGCGCCATCGCGGCGGAGCCGGACATCATTTTCTTCGATGAACCGACCACGGGCCTCGACCCGATCATGGGTGCGGTGATCGATGGGCTGATCGTGGATGTGGTGAAGCGCCTGGGCGCCACGGCCGTGTCCATCACCCATGACATGGCCAGCGCGCGGCGCATCGGCGACGACGCGGCGATGATCCACCGAGGGCAGATCATCTGGCGGGGCGAGGCGCATAACCTGGGCGATACGGGCAACGCCATGGTGGACCAGTTCGCGCGCGGGGAGCGTGAGGGGCCGATCCAGATGGAGCTGCGGAAGTAGGGGCGCCGTCTGGCGAGCCGGCCCGATCCTTCCTGCCCAGGCACCCGCGCGGCCGCCGGCATTGCCAGTAGCGCCCCTTCAACTCTGTTCCTGTTTCGTGCTAGTCCTGCCGCATGGCCAAACCCGTCACCCGCTACGTCTGCCAAGCCTGCGGCGCGCCGCACCCGAAATGGCAGGGCCGCTGCGATGCCTGCGGCGAGTGGAACACGTTGCAGGAGGAAGTCGCCGAACAGCGCGGCCCGGGCCCGGCAGCCAAGGCGGCGGGCGGCAGGCGGGTGGAATTCGTTGGCCTCAAGGGCCGCTCCGCCCCGCCGGCGCGAATCCTGACGGGCATTGCGGAACTGGACCGCGTGCTGGGCGGCGGCATGGTCCCGGCCTCCGCCGTGCTGGTCGGCGGCGATCCGGGCATCGGCAAATCCACCATCCTGCTACAGGCCGCCGCCCGCATCGCATCCTCCGGCCGCCGCAGCCTGTATATCTCGGGTGAGGAGGCGGTGGAGCAGGTGCGGCTGCGCGCCGCGCGCCTCGGCCTGACCGACAGCCCCATGGGCCTCGCCGCCGCCACCAGCCTGCGCGACATCGTCGCCAGCCTGGAGGGGGAGGGCGATGTGGCCCTCGTCATCATCGATTCCATCCAGACCGTCTGGCTCGATGCGCTGGATTCCGCCCCCGGCACCGTCAGCCAGGTGCGCGCCTGTGCGGCGGAGCTGATCCGCCTGGCCAAGGCGCGCGGCTTCGCCATCGTCCTGGTCGGCCACGTCACCAAGGAAGGCACGCTGGCCGGCCCGCGGGTGCTGGAGCACATGGTCGACGCCACGCTGTATTTCGAAGGCGACCGCGGCCACCAGTTCCGCATTTTACGAGCTGTGAAGAACCGATACGGCGCCACGGACGAGATCGGCGTCTTCGAGATGACGGAGCGCGGATTGGTGGAAGTGTCCAATCCCTCCGCCCTGTTTCTGGCGGAACGCCGCGGCAATGTCTCGGGCAGCGCCGTCTTCGCGGGCATCGAGGGCACGCGGCCGGTGCTGGTGGAGGTCCAGTGCCTTCTCTCGCCCAGCGCCGGTGGCAGCCCCCGCCGGCAGGTGGTGGGCTGGGATTCCGGCCGGCTGGCCATGCTGCTGGCGGTGCTGGAGACGCGCTGCGGCCTCGGCGTCGGCCAGAACGACGTCTATCTCAACGTCGCCGGCGGGCTGCGCATCGCGGAGCCGGCGGCGGATCTGGCGGTGGCGGCCGCGCTGATCTCCGCCGCGACGGACCGGCCGACCGACCCGGGCGCCGTCTATTTCGGCGAGGTCGGCCTCTCGGGCGAGGTACGCCAGGTCAGCCAGGCGGAAACCCGGCTGCGGGAGGCGCAGAAGCTGGGCTTCACCGCCGCCACCCTGCCGCGCCGCGTCGCCCGCGGCAGCACCACGCCGCCCGCCTTGCCCGGGCTGAAGCTGAGCGAGACGGGGCATCTGGCCGATCTGGTGGCGCATTTCGCGGCCAAGACGGTCAAGCGCCGGCCGAACCAGGACAAGCCGGCCGACCCGGCCGGCCCGTGAATCCACGCCCCGCGCCCTTTGCCGGGCCGGGGCCACGATGACACCCGCCGCCCCGCCCGCTATAGGCTGCCGCAATGACCTGGGTTGATGCCGTCATCCTCGCGGTGTGCCTGCTTTCGGCAGGGCTCGCCTATTTCCGTGGCCTGGTGCGCGAGGTTCTGGGCGTTGGCGCCTGGGCGGGCGCGATCATCGCCGCCATCATGGCCGAACCCGCGGTCACGCCGCTGGTGGGGCAGTATGTGGAACCGCCCTGGCTGGCCGCCGGGGTTGCCGTCGGCGCCGTGTTCCTGCTGGTGCTGGTCGTCCTCAAGCTGCTGATCGCCTGGCTGGCCGGCCATGTGCAGCGCTCGGCCCTGGGTGGCGTCGACCGCGTGCTTGGCCTGGTCTTCGGCCTCGCGCGGGGTGCTTTCATAGTCGTGATCGCCTATATCGTGGCTGGGCTGGTCCTGCCGGATAGTGATCGCTGGCCGGAGCCGGTCCGCCAGGCGCGTTCCCTGCCATTCGCGGCACAGGGCGCGGCCTGGGTGGTGGCAAAATTGCCGGAAGATTTCCGCCCGAGCCTGCCTGATGGCACGGGCCGCCAGGAACCGAGCATGGACCAGCTGCTTCGCCCCCCCGCGCGCAGCCGGATCTGAAGGAATCGCATGACCCAGGCCAGCCAGTGGGATATCGGCGACGATGACCATCCGCATGAGGAATGCGGCGTGGTCGGGGTCTGGGGCAGCGCGGATGCCGCGGCGCTCACCGCGCTCGGCCTGCACGCCTTGCAGCACCGGGGGCAGGAAGCGGCGGGCATCGTTTCGCTGGCGGGCCAGGGGCAGTTCCATTCCCACAAGGGCCGCGGCCTGGTGGGTGATAATTTCAGCAACGCCTCGGTGATTGCGGGCCTGCCCGGCCATGCCGCACTCGGCCACAACCGCTACGCCACAACCGGCGAGACGGCGCTGCGCAATGTGCAGCCGCTCTATGCCGATTTCGAATTCGGCGGTTTTGCGGTCGCGCATAACGGCAACCTGACCAATGCGCATGTGCTGAAGCGCGCTTTGGTCCGCCGCGGCTGCCTGTTCCAGTCCACCACGGATTCGGAAGTCTTCATCCACCTCATCGCGATCAGCCTGTACTCCACCGTGCTGGATCGGCTGATCGATGCGCTGAAGCAGGTGCAGGGTGCCTATAGCCTGGTCGCGCTGCACAATGGTGCGCTGCTGGGTGCGCGTGACCCGCTGGGTGTGCGGCCGCTGGTGCTGGGCAAGCTGCCCGCCGGCGGGCATGTGCTGGCCAGCGAGACCTGCGGCCTGGACATCGTCGGCGCCGATTTCGTCCGCGATGTGGAGCCGGGCGAGATCGTGCTGATCGACGATGCGGGCGTGCGCTCCATCCGCCCCTTCGCCAAGCCGGAAAGCCCGCGCTTCTGCATCTTCGAATACATCTACTTCGCCCGCCCCGATTCCATCGTGGAGGGCACGCCGGTCTACGACACGCGCAAGCGAATCGGCGCCGAACTCGCCCGCGAATCGGGCGTCGAGGCCGATGTCATCGTGCCGGTGCCGGATAGCGGCGTGCCGGCGGCGATGGGCTATGCGACCGAGGCCGGCATCCCCTTCGAGCTCGGCATCATCCGCAACCACTATGTCGGCCGCACCTTCATCGAGCCGACGGACCAGATCCGCAATCTCGGCGTGAAGCTGAAGCACAGCGCCAACCGGTCCATGATCGAGGGCAAGCGGGTGGTGCTGGTGGATGACAGCATCGTCCGCGGCACCACCAGCCGAAAGATCGTGGAAATGGTGCGCCAGGCGGGCGCGACGGAGGTGCATATGCGCATCTCCTCCCCCCCCACCACGCATTCCTGCTTCTACGGCATCGACACGCCGGAACGCTCCAAGCTGCTGGCCGCGAACCACGACATCGAGGAAATGGCGCGGATCATCGGCGCCGACAGCCTGGCCTTCATCTCGCTGGACGGGCTGTACCGCGCGCTTGGGCGGGAAGGGCGGGACCCCAAGGCGCCGGCCTATTGCGACGCCTGCTTCACCGGCGACTACGCGATTGCACTGCTCGACCAGCAGGACAATTCGGAACGCCCGCTGCCGCTGCTGCAGGTCGCCAATCGCTGACGCCGAGCCAGGAAAACACCGTGAGCCTTCCGCTTCAAGATCGGGTCGCACTCGTCACCGGCGCCTCCCGCGGTATTGGTGCCGCGTTGGCGGTGGAGTTGGCGCGGATGGGCGCGCAGCTGGTCCTCATCGCCCGCACCCAGGGCGGGCTGGAGGAGACGGATGACGCGATCCGCGCCGTCTCCGGCCGCGGCGCCACGCTGCTGCCGCTCGATCTGCACAAGGATGCGGAAAAGCAGCTCGATTTGATCGGACCCTCCATCATGGAGCGTTTCGGGCGGCTGGATATCCTGGTGCACAATGCCGGCGTGCTGAACAAGCTGACGCCGGTGGCGCATATCGACCCGAAGGATTGGGCGCAGACGGTGGGCGTGAACCTCACTGCCGCCTGGCGCCTGATCCGCACCTGCGACCCGCCCCTGCGCGCGGCGGAGGCCGGGCGCGCCGTCTTCGTCACCACCGGGCGCGTGCTGCGGCCCAAGGCCTATTGGGGGATGTACGGCGCCACCAAGGCGGGCATGGAGCATCTGGTGCAGACCTGGGCGCAGGAAGTGGCCAGCACGAAGCTGCGGGTGAACCTCTTCGACCCCGACATCGTCGCCACCAAGATGCGCGCCCAGGCCATGCCGGGGGAGGATGCCTCCACCCTGGTCCAGCCGGCGCAGGTCGCCCCGGCGCTGGCCGCGTTGTGCCTGCCGTCGGAAACCCGCAACGGCGAACGGGTGCTGTTCACAGCCACGCCATAGGGAGATCGGCCATGCTCCGCCTCACCCGCCGCAGCCTGGTCGCCACCCCGATCCTGGCGCTGCCCTGGCTGGCGCGGGCGGCGGAGCCGCTGGAGGTCATCACCTCCGACATCCGGCCGCTGTCCTTCCCCGGCACGGACCGGCGGGGCATCACCCTCGATATCCTGGCCGAGGCGATCACCGCCATCGGCCGCACGCCGCGCTTCACCTTCCTGAGCTTCGGCGATTCGGTGGAACGCGCCCGCCAGGTCCCCGGCACGCTGCTCTGCCCGATCGGCCGCACTGCGGTGCGGGAGGGGCAGTTCACCTGGGTGGCGAAGGTCATCGACGTGCCGCAGGCCATGGGCACGCTGGCCGACCGCCCGGTGGTGGACCTGGCCGCAGCGCGCGGCCTGTCGCGCCTCGGCGTGGTGCGCAACGGGTTGCAGGAGGTGTTCCTGCGGCAGAACGGCTTCGACAATCTGGTGGTGCTGGAGTCCGGGCGCGATCTGGCGCTGGCCCTGGCGGAGGGCCGGATCGAGGCCTGGTACGCGACGGAGCCGGAGATCATCCAGCAATTCGTCGCCATCGGCCGCCCCGGCGGCGTGCGCACCGGCCCCGCCCTGCAGACCGCCGCCGCCTGGCTGGCCGCCCACCCCGACCCGCGGGACCTGCCGCTGGCCCCGCTCCGCGGCGCCATGGCGCGGCTGGAGGCGGATGGGACGGCGGCGCGGATCTATCGCGGCTACGCGGCGGGCTGAACCCCTGGCCCCAGCGCCGCGTGCAGCCAGCCGCAGAAGGCCTGCACGGTGGAGCGGCGGGAGGCCATTTCGGTCATCACCAGATGGTAGCCGGTGCCGTCATCCAGGCTCGGCGCGAAGGGGCGCACCAGGCGGCCGGCGGCCAGCGCCTCCGCCACCAATACGCCCCAGCCGACGGCCAGGCCCTGCCCGGCCTCCGCGGCGGCCAAAGCCAGGGCGGTTTCGTCGAAGCGAGGGCCAGGGGCGGCAAGCTGCGGGTCCAGCCCCGCGGCCAGCAGCCAGTCGCGCCAATGCGGGCGTTCGGCGTAATGCAGCAGGGTGGCCTGGGCGATCGCCTCGGCCGGCGGCAGGCCCTCGGGCAGGTAGCAGGGGGCGCAGACGGGGAACAGCACCTCCCGCGTCAGGGGGCGCACCACATGGCCGGGCCAGTCGCCGGTGCCGGCGCGGATCGCTACATCCACATCGGCGCCGTGCAGCTGGGCGAAATAGCGATGGGTTTCCAGGCGCAGCTCGATCCAGGGATGCGCCCGGGTGAAGCCGGCGATGCGCGGCGCCAGGACCCGCATGGCGAAGGTGCGGGCGGCGTTGACGACCAGCGTGGTGCGGGAGCGGGGCTGGCCGATGCGGAACAGCCCGGCCTCCAGCTGCTCCAGCCCGCGCCGCACGTAATCCGCCAGAAGGTCGCCGGCCTCGGTCAGCTTCAGGCCGCGCGGGCCGCGCTGGAATAGCGGTTCGGCGAGCTGCTCCTCCAGGGATTTCACCTGGCGGCTGATGGCGCCCTGCGTCACGCCGAGTTCCTCCGCCGCGCGCGCCATGTTGAGGTGGCGGGCGGCGGCGTCGAAGACGCGCAGCGCTTGCAGGGGCAGGCCGGATACGCCTTGAGGTAGGCTCATGGCTCGGCACCCTAAAGGGTTGCTACCGGGGGCGCCAAGCCGGGGTCAGACTGCACGCCTGGCTGGAGCACTCCGAAGAAGATGCATTTCGACCCTGTCACGCTGCAGATCCTGTGGAGCCGGCTGATCTCGATCGCCGATGAGGCGGCGGCGGCGCTGCTGCGGACCTCGTTTTCCACCATCGTCCGCGAGTCGAATGATTTCGCCACCGTGCTGATGGATGCGGAGGGCAACAGCCTGGCGGAGAATTCCATCGGCATCCCGAGTTTCGTGGGCCTGCTGCCACGCACGCTGCGCCACATGCTGGCCGAATATCCGCTGGAGGAGCTGCGGCCCGGCGATGTGCTGATGACCAATGACCCCTGGATGGGCACGGGGCATCTGCTGGACATCACCACGGCCATGCCGGTGTTCCACCAGGGCCGGCTTGTGGCCTTCGCCGGCGCCACCTCGCACATGCCGGATATCGGCGGCACGCTGTGGTCGGCGGATTGCACGGAGGTATTCGAGGAAGGGCTGCGGATCCCGCCGACGAAGTTCCTGGTGGAGGGGCGCGAGAACCGGGAGGTGGTGCGCTTCATCCGCGGCAATGTGCGCGTGCCGGACCAGGTGATGGGCGACATCCAGGCGCAGATCACCGCCATCACGGTGTGTGCTCGGCGCGTGGTGGAGTTTCTGGGCGATACCGGCCTTGCGGACCTCACGGCGCTGTCCGCCACCTTGCAGGCGCGCGCGGATGGCGCGATGCGCCAGGCGATCGCGGCGCTGCCGGATGGCACCTGGCACGGCACCGTTTTCGCGGATGGCTATGAGGAGGCGGAGACGCGCATCCAATGCGCGGTGACCATCGCGGGTGACAGCATCAGCGTGGATTACGCTGGCACCTCCCCGCAGATCGCGCGCGGGCTGAACAGCGTGATGAACTACACCTACGCCTACACCGTCTATCCGCTGAAATGCGCGCTGGACCCAATGACGCCGCGCAACGAGGGCAGCTATCGCGCCATCGGCGTGACGGCGCCGGAGGGCAGCATCCTCAATCCGCGCTGGCCGGCGGCGGTGAATGCGCGGCATCTGACGGGGCTGTTCCTGTCGGGCGCGCTGTACAAGTGTCTCGCGCAGATCGCGCCGCAGCTGGTGGTGGCGGACAGCGCCTCCCCGGCGCCGCGGCCGGTCTATACGGGCCAGGATGATCGCGGCGACCGCTTCAGCCAGGTGCTGTTCGGCAGCGGCGGCATGGGCGCGACGCAGGCGCGTGACGGGCTGAACACCACGGCGTTTCCGACCAATTCGGGCTCCGGCTCCATCGAGGCGTTCGAAGCCTCCGCGCCCATTCTCGTCTGGCGCAAGGATCTGTTGCCGGATAGCGGCGGGCCGGGGCAGTTCCGCGGCGGGCTGGGGCAGGAGATCGAGCTGGAGGTGATGACCGACCAGCCGGTGCGGCTTTCCCTGATCTCGGACCGCATGAAGCATCCGGCGGGCGGGTTGGATGGCGCGGGGGCGGGAGCGCCGGCCCTGGTGCAGTTGCAGGATGGCCGCAAGCCGCATCCGAAGTCGCGCACCATGCTGGCGCCGGGGGACCGGTTGACCATGCATCTCGGCGGAGGTGGCGGTTATGGCGACCCGGCGGCGCGGGACCCTGATGCGGTGCGACGGGATATCGCCGATGGTTACGTCACGCCCGAAGGCGCGCAGCGTGATTACGGGGTGACGCCATGAGGCCGCTACGCATAGGTGTAGACGTCGGCGGTACCTTCACCGATTTCGTGCTGGTGGATGACGCCAGCGGCCGCGTGCTGACCGGCAAGCGGCTGACCACGCCGGATGATCCCGGCCGCGCCATCCTCGAAGGCATTTCCCGGATCCTATCCGAAGCGGGGGCTGCCATCGGCGATGTGCGCCAGGTGGTGCATGGCACCACGCTGGTGACCAATACGGTGATCGAGCGCAAGGGCGCGCGCATCGGCCTGATCACCACGCGCGGCTTCCGCGACAGCCTCGAGATGGGGCGGGAGATGCGCTACGATTTGTACGACCTGTTCCTCGACAAGCCGGAGCCGCTGGTGCCGCGCCCGCGCCGCCATGCGGTGACGCAGCGCCATGATGCGCGCGGCCGCGAACTGTTGGCGCTGGTGGAGTCCGAGGTGCGCGATGCGGCGCGTGCGTTGCGCGCCGATGCGGTGGAGGCGGTGGCCGTCTGCCTGCTGCACAGCTACCTCGACCCCGCGCATGAGCGGCGCATCGGCGCGATCCTGGCGGAGGAAATGCCGGGCGTGCCCGTCACGCTCTCCTCCGACGTGGCGCCGGAGATCCGCGAATACGAACGCGCCAACACCGCCTGCGTGAACGCCTATGTGCTGCCGCTGATGGATCGCTATTTGGCGAGGCTGGAGGCGGAGTTGCAGCGGCGCGGTATGGGCGGACCGCTGCATCTGATGCTGTCTGCGGGCGGCATCGCCTCGGTCGGCTATGCACGCGCAAACCCCGTGCAGCTGATCGAAAGCGGTCCCGCCGCCGGCGCCACCGCCGCGATGCATTATGGGCGCATCGCGGGCGTGTCCGACATGATCTCCTTCGACATGGGCGGCACCACCGCGAAAATGTGCCTGATCGAGAAGGGGGAGGCGGAGCATGCCTCGACCTTCGAGGCGGCGCGGGTGCGGCGTTTCCGCAAGGGGTCGGGATTGCCGCTCAAAGTGCCGGTGATCGATCTGATCGAGATCGGTGCCGGCGGTGGCTCCATCGCGCAGGTGAATGCGATGGGGCTGCTGAATGTGGGGCCGGAATCCGCAGGCTCCGTGCCCGGCCCGGTCTGCTATGGCCGTGGCGGCACGCAGCCCACCGTGACGGATGCGGATCTGCTGCTGGGCTATCTCTCGCCCGAGTATTTCCTGGGCGGCGAGATGGCGCTGGACCTGGCGGCGGTGGAGCGCGCGATGGAGGCGCATCTCGGCCGGAAACTCGGCATGAGCGCGCTGGACGTGGCGGCGGGCATCCACAGCATCGTCAACGAGAACATGGCCGCCGCGACGCGGATGTATGTGGCGGAGAAGGGGCGCGATCCGCGCCGCTACGCCATGCTCGCCTTCGGCGGCGCCGGGCCGGTGCATGCCTATGGATTGGCGAAACTGCTGAAGCTGTCACGGGTGATCGTGCCGCAGGGGGCGGGCGTCGCCTCGGCACTGGGGTTTCTGGTGGCGGCGCCGGCGATCGACCTGGTGCGCTCCGGCGTGCAGCGGCTGACGGCGGTGGATTGGGACGAGGTCGCGCAAAAATTCGGGCAGATGGAGGCGGAGGCACGCGCCATGCTGCTGGATGCCGGCGCGGCACCCGGCGACGTGCAGTTCCGCCGCAGCGCCGACATGCGCTATGCGGGCCAGGGCTTCGATATCAGCGTGCCGATCCCCGCCCACGCCGATGCGGAGACCGTCGAGCACGCCTTCCGCGAAACCTACTTTCAATTATTTGACCGCCGTATCGCTGGCGTGGCGATGGAGGTGCTCTCCTGGCGCCTGCACGCCACCGCCAGCCGCCCCGCGGTGCCGGAGGGTTTCACCCCGCCCGAAGGCGAAGGCCCCGCCTTGAAGGGCCACCGCAACGTCTGGTTCGCCTCCACCGGCCTTGCCCCCTGCGCCGTCTATGACCGCTATCGCCTGCCCGTGGGCCAGCGCATCGCCGGCCCCGCCGTGGTGGAGGAACGCGAATCCACCGTGGTCATCGGCCCCGACGCCCACATCACCCGCGACATCCACGGCAACCTGCTGATCGAGATAACGGAGGAGACAACCCCATGAGCAAATCGGCGGACTACGCCTGGCTCGACGGCAGACTGGTGCCCTGGGCCAATGCCACCATGCACATCTCCACCGAATGCGTCCTGCGCGGGGAGAACGTGTTCGAAGGCATCCGCGCCTACTGGAACGAGGATCACCAGGAACTCTACACGTTCCGCCACGCCGACCACATCGCGCGCCTGCGGCAAGGCGCACGCATCATGCGCATGTCGATCCCCTACACCGATGCGGAGATCGAAGCAGCGAGCCTCGAACTCATCCGCGCCTGCAACTACCGGGAGACGATCCACTACCGCCCCGTGGTCTATTTCGCGGAGGGCGAGCTGACACATTACCTGCCCAGCGAAATCCGCACCGGCTTCTTCATCCTCGCCTTCTCCATGCCGTCCAAGAAGGTGCAGGAGACCGGCGTGAAAAGCGCCATCAGCACCTGGCGCCGCAACAGCGACCTGGCCTCGCCATCCCGCATCAAGTCGGGCGCGAATTATCACAACTCGCGCCTCGCCTATATCGAGGCGCGGATGAACGGCATGGGCCCGCCGGTGATGCTGAACGCCGCCGGCAAGGTGGCGGAAGGCCCCGGCGCCTGCGTGATGATCGTCCGCCACGGCAAGCTGATCACGCCGCCCGTCACGGCCGATATTCTGGAATCCATCACGCGCGAAACGCTGATGGAGCTGGCGCGCAATGAGCTGGGTATGGAGGTGGTGGAGCGCGATGTGGATCGCTCCGAACTCTACGTCGCCGACGAGGCCTTTTTCTGTGGCAGCGGTGCGGAGGTACTGCCGATGGTCTCGATCGACCATTACGACATCGGCGACGGCACGCCAGGCGCCGTGACCCGCAAGCTGCAGCAGCTCTACAACGACGCCGTGCGCGGCAAGATTGAAAAGTACCGGCACTGGCTGACGCCGGTCTGGCGCGGCAATTCGGCGAAGGCCGCCGCGGAATGACGCGCAGCGTTGGCAGGCTGGTCGCCGAAAGCCTCGCGGCCCATGGCGTGGACCTGCTGTTCTGCGTGCCGGGCGAGAGCTTTCTCGGCCTGACGGATGCGCTGGTGGATGTGCCGGCCTTGAGGCTGGTGGTCTGCCGGCATGAGGGTGGCGCCGCCTATATGGCCGCCGCCGATGGCCGCATGCGGGCCGGGCGGGCAGGGGTGTGCATGGTCTCCCGCGGCCCCGGCGTGTCCAACGCCATGATCGGCCTGCACACGGCCTTCCACGACGCCATCCCGATGGTGCTGATCATCGGCCAGGTCGAACGTCGCGACCGCGGCCGCGGCGCGCTTCAGGAACAGAACTACGAAAAATACCTGGCGGATACGGTGAAGGCCGTGATTCCCGTGGACCTGCCCATCCAGGCCAGCGAGGCCATCGCGCGCGCCTTCCACCTGGCCGAATCCGGCACGCCCGGCCCGGTGGCGGTGGTGTTGCCGGAGGATGTGCTGGACGAGCCCGCCAACGACATTCCCGTGGCCAAACCGCGCCCCCGCGCCACGCCCGGCCCGGCGCCGGCGCAGGTGGAGGAGCTGGCAAGACGCCTGGCCACCGCGCAGCGCCCGGTGGTGCTGGTCGGCGGCGCCATGGATGGCCCGCCCGAGGCGCTGGCCGCGCTCAAGCGCCTGGCGGAGGACTGGTCGCTGCCCATCGCGCCCACGCATCGCCGCCCACACCTGTTCGACAGCCACCACCCCAACTACGCCGGCTATATCGGCAACCGCGTGCAGCCGCCGCTGATGGCGGCGTTGCGGGAGGCGGATCTGCTGGTGGCGCTGGGGGAGCGGATGACCGATGTGGTCAGCCAATCCTACACCTGGCCCACCGCGCCGGACCCGCAGATGCCGCTGGTCCATGTCTGGCCCGACCCCTCGGAGCTCAACCGCGTCTTCCGCGCTGACCTGCCCATGGCCTGCGACCCGGCCTTGCTGGTGGAGGCGCTGCTGGCCCGCCGCGCGCCGCCGACGCCGCCCGGCCGCGCCGCCTGGATCGCCCGCCTGCACGGGCTGCACCGCGACCTGACGGCGCCGCGCCACGAACCGGCGCCGGATGGCGTGAATTTCGCCGCCGTCTGCATCGCGGTGGCGGAGCGGATGACGGCGGATGCGGTGCTCACCACCGATGCCGGCAATTTCACCAGCTTCGTGCACCGCCACATCCCCTTCCGTCCCGGCCAGATGTTCCTGGGCTCTGCGGTGGGTGGCATGGGGGCGGGCATGCCGATGGCGGTGGCCGCCAGCATCCGCCATCCCGGGCGGCAGGTGATCGCCGTGGTCGGCGATGGCGGCGCGCTGATGACGGGCAACGAGATCGCCACGGCGATGCGCCACGGCGCCGCCCCGGTGCTGCTGGTGGCGGATAACCGCACCTATGGCTCCATCGGCATGCACCACGCCAACCGCTACCCCGGCCGGAACTACGCCGATGCGGCCGACCTGGTGAACCCGGACTTCGCCGCCTGGGGCCGCGCCTTCGGCGCCGAGGGCTTCACCATCCGCACGGAGGACGACATCGCCCCGGTCCTGGACGCAGCCCTGGCACCGCGGACAAGGCCAGCGGTGGTGCATGTCCATGCCTCGGCCCTTCAGGTCACCGCCTGGCGGCGTCTGAAGGCCTGAAAAGGGGCTTCCCCCCCGGCAGAAAATAGCCATACCCAAGGGCAACGTCTTTGGGGGAACAGAATGGACCAGGTGGATTGCGTGGTGGTGGGGGCGGGTGTCGTCGGCCTCGCCGTGGCCCGGGCGTTGGCCCAGGCGGGGCGGGAGGTGCTGGTGCTGGATGCCGCGGAAGGCATCGGCACCGAGACCTCCTCCCGCAATTCGGAGGTCATCCACGCCGGCATCTACTACAAGGCCGGCAGCCTGATGGCGAAGACCTGCGTCGACGGCAAATGGAAGCTGTATGATTACTGTGACAGCCACGGCGTGCCGTATCGCCGCTGCGGCAAGCTGATCGTCGCCACCAGCCAGGCCGAGGCCGAGCAGCTGGAAGGCATCCGCCAGCGCGCCGCCGCCAATGGCGTGGACGATTTGCGCTTCATCTCCGGCGCCGAGGCCCGCGCGATCGAGCCTTCCCTGTCCTGCACGGCGGCGCTGGTTTCGCCCTCCACCGGCATCATCGACAGCCACGCCTATATGCTCGCCTTGCAGGGCGATGCCGAGGATGCGGGCGCGATGTTCGCCTTCCATGCCCCCTTGCTGCGCGGCCGCGTCGCCGGTCAGCAGATCGAGCTGGAGGTGGGCGGGGCGGAGCCGATGGCGCTGTCCTGCAATCTGCTGGTGAACTCCGCCGGCCTGCACGCGCCGGCCCTGGCACGGCGGATCGAGGGGGTGCCGGAGGCGCATATCCCCGGCGCTTTCTACGCCAAGGGCAATTATTTCAGCCTGACCAGCAAATCCCCGTTCAGCCGGCTGATCTACCCGGTGCCGGTGCCGGGCGGCCTGGGCACGCATCTGACCATCGACCTCGCCGGCCAGGCGCGCTTCGGCCCGGATGTCGAGTGGATCGATCGCATCGACTACAATGTGGACCCGCGGCGGGGGGAGCTGTTCTACGACAGCATCCGCCGCTGGTGGCCCGGCCTGCCGGATGGCGCCCTGGCCCCCGGCTATTCCGGCATCCGCCCGAAGACCGTGCCGAAGGGCGCGCCGGGCCAGGATTTCGTCATCCAGGGCGCGGCTGTGCATGGCGTGCCGGGGCTGGTGAACCTGTTTGGTATCGAAAGCCCCGGCCTCACCGCCTCCCTCGCCTTGGCGGAGGAGGTGATGGCGGTGGTCCCTACAGCGTAAACGGCACCCCGATCTCCGGCACCAGGACCTTCGCCTTGGCGCCCGCCATCTCACCCTCGAACACCGAGGCATCCGGCGCGATCATCGGGAAGGTCCCGAAATGGCACGGGATGGCGGTGGTGACGGTGGGCAGGAACCGCTTCACCGCCAGGGCGCCGCGCTTGCCATCCATGGTGAAGCGGTCGCCCACCGGAACCATCGCGACCGTCGGGCTGTGCAGCTCCCCGATCAGCGCCATGTCGCCGAACACCTCGGTGTCGCCCATGTGGTAGACCACCGGCTCCCCCTTGGCCTTCGGCGTGATCACCAGCCCGCCCGGCAGGCCGAGGTCCTGGGTGATGCCGTTCTCATCCATCACCGCGGAGGAATGGAAGGCGATGGTCAGGGTGACGGCGAAATCATCCTGCTGCGTGGTGCCGCCGGTGTTCATCGGGTCCATGGCCTTCAGCCCCTGGCGGGCGAGCCACATGCAGATCTCGAAATTCGCCACCACCTTGGCGCCGGTGCGCTGGTGGATCGCCAGCGTGTCGCCGACATGGTCGCTATGGCCATGCGTCAGCAGGATGTGGGTTGCGCCCGCGCTCGCCGCTTCGACATCGCCCTTGAACACCGGGTTGCCGGTCAGGAAGGGGTCGATCAGCACGACCGAATTGCCGAATTCCAGGCGATAGGCCGAATGCCCGAACCAGGTGATTTTCATCGATACTCTCCGTCTGTCGCTGCGCAGGTTCTAGCCCAGCTGCGCGCGCCGCGTCACCGCGCCCAGCCTTAACGAGGGGGCGCGAGCAGCTTCCAGATGCCGGTGGCCGCGATCACGGTCGTACTCCCGGCGCGCAGCGTGCCGCGCACGAAGACCACACTGCGGGTCTGCCGCGTGACCTCCCCCGCACCCACCAGGAACTGCCCCGGCATGGCGGCGGCCAGGTAGTGCAAATCGAGCTGGATGGTGGCGAGGTTGATGCCGCCGCCGGTCGCCGCGCGCACCATCAGCCCCAGGCTGTGGTCCATGAAGGTGGCGAGGATGCCGCCATGAATCACGCCGCGCCCATTGGCGTGATCCGCCCGCGCCTGGAAGCCGTATTCGGCGCCGCGCTGCCATAGCGGGTTGGCGGTCTCCGGCAGGCCGGAGGGGGTGACGATGTGCCAGCCATCGGCGGCGGGGTCGAAATCGGGGTTCTGCATCCCCCTACTCTTCCGCGGAATCCCGCTTGGCGCCATCCAGCAGCGCGTCCCGCCGTGCCTCCGCCGCGCGGTCCGCCAGCTTCTCCGCCTTGGTGCGGCCGTGCTTCACGCGGTTGGCGGCGGCCTCCGCCTCCGCCTGCCGCTTCGCCTGCGCCTTGCGCGCATGGTTGAGGTTGACGAGCTTGCCCATAAAGGAACACTAACCCTCGAAACCGGGCCGGAACAGTCATGCAGATCGAGCTGAAGGCCGCCGATGGCCACCGCCTCAACGCCTACCGCGCCGGCCCGCAGGACGCGACGCGCGCGCTGGTGGTGGTGCAGGAGATCTTCGGCGTGAACCGCCACATGCGCCATGTCTGCGACGCCTTCGCGCATGAGGGCTACGCCGTGATCTGCCCGGCCCTGTTCGACCGCACCGAACGTGGCGTCGAGCTCGGCTATGCGGCAGAGGATGTGGCCCGCGGCCGCGACCTGCGCGCCAAGGTCGATGAAAAGGGCACGATGCTGGACATCGAGGCCGCCGCCGCCGCCCTGCCCGGCTCTGCCGCGCGCGGCATCGTGGGCTATTGCTGGGGCGGCACCATCGCCTGGTGGGGCGCCACCCGCAGTGCCAGCTTCAAGGCCGCCTGCGGCTGGTATGGCGGCGGTATCGCCGGCAGCCGCAGCGAAGCGCCGGGCTGCCCGGTGCAGCTGCATTTCGGCGAGGTCGATGCCTCCATCCCGATGTCGGATGTCGATCTGATCCGCCAGGCGCAGCCGGGCGTCGAGGTTTTCGTCTATAAGGGCGCGGGCCACGGCTTCGGCTGCGAGGAACGCGGATCCTACAAGCCGGCCGATGCCGATGTGGCGCAGGCCCGCACGCTCGCCTTCTTCGCCAAGCATCTGGAGGGCTGAACACCATGCTCGGTTACTACATCACGGCCGGTATCTGCCTCGGCCTGCTGGTCATGATCCCGATCTGGAGCCCGAATGGGGCGCAGCCGGCCTATCCCTTCTGGGTGATCCTGCTGCTGGCCCTGTTCGTCATCATCGTCCCGATCGTGCTGAAGCGCCGCAAGCGGGAAGGTGCCGCCCATGCCGGCGAGCTGACCGTGCGGCTGGAGGAAGTGAAGGACTGATCGTTCTTTCTGAGCCCATCATCGCCGGGCGCCGCCCGTAGCGGTGGCGGCGCTGCGCGGCTGCAACACCGCAGCGCGCGCGGGGCCTGGCCCGGCGCGCCCGTGGACTGCGGCAGGTGCATGCAACCTTTGGCGCAACCGCGCGTCATTCCGGCAAGCAATCCAACCAGGACATGGCCCAGCCGGCATGCACAAGGTCATTCCTCCCCTCCTCGCCCTCACCATCCTGTCCCTCGGCGCCGTGGCGGCGTTGTCCATCGATTGGAAGCCCGCACCCGGCGGGGCACCCGCGGCCGCGCCCGGCACCCTGGCGGCCCAGCCATCGGCGGAACAGGCGGCCATTGCGGCCGTGCAGGCGCATCTGCGGCAGATCGGCGCGGGCGAGCTGGTCGGCATCGAGGCCCATGCGCTGGATGAGGCGGGCAGCTACGCCATCTGCGGCCGGCTGGGTGTGGCCGATGGGCCGGATGTGGTGGCGCGGGTGATCCCGACCGCGGGCGCGCTGATGAGCCCGGAGGGTCGCCAGGGTGATCGTGCCCAGGCCTCGGTGGCGCGCGGCATGGTGGTGATGGAGGATGGTCCGGGCCTGTCCCGCGGCGGTGCGCCCGGCCTGCCCCGCGAACGCTATTGCGGCCCCAGCCCGCAGCCCGAGTCGCCGCGGCCTGCCAGCCTGGCGGAGCCGGCGGCGCCGGCGCCCGCTGCGACGCCCCCCGCCGGTGCGCAACCCGCCGGTGCGCAACCCGAACTGGCCGCCACGGATGGCATCACGCCAGGGGAGGGCAGCGTGATGGTGCTCAGCCCGGTGCGTGTGCGGTCGGCGCCCAATGGGCAATCCGACATCCTATGGGTGGCGGAACGTGGCCGCGCCTTCACGGTGCATGCTCACGCCCCCGGTGGCTGGGTGCAGATCGGTGATGGCACCGCGCCGGCGGGCTGGGTGCATTCCAGCCTGCTCGGTTCGGCGATGTGAGGGTGCCGGCAGGCCTCAGCTCCGCAGCACCCGCCCGGCCACCGCATCCAGCTTCGCCAGCAGCGCCGGGTCGCGCATTTCCGGCGCGGTGATCAGCGCATGGTCCAGCGCCCGGTCGCAGCCGGCGGGGCACAGGCCGCGCGGGGCGCCGAGGCCCGGCACCACATCCGCCACCAGGGCGCGGGCCTTGTCGGCATTGCCGAACAGCACCTTCACCACCTGGTCCACCGTCACCGCATCATGGTCCGGGTGCCAGCAATCGAAATCCGTCACCATGGCGACGGTCGCGTAGCAAAGCTCCGCCTCCCGCGCCAACTTGGCCTCCGGCATGTTGGTCATGCCGATCACGGAGCAGCCCCAGCTCCGGTACAGCAGGCTTTCCGCCTTGGTCGAGAATTGCGGGCCTTCCATGACCAGGTAGGTGCCGCCCCGCGTCACTGGCAGTCCGAGCTTTTCGGCCGAGGCCTGCAACGCGTCGCCCAGCCGCGGGCAGACCGGATGCGCCACGGAGACATGGCCGACGCAGCCCGTCTCAAAGAAGGATTTGTCGCGCGCAAAGGTACGGTCGATGAACTGGTCGACGATGACGAAATGCCCCGGCGGCAGCTCCTCCTTCAACGATCCCACGGCCGAGAGGGAGATGATCTCGGTGCAGCCGGCGCGCTTCATCGCATCGATATTGGCGCGGTAGTTCAGGCGGGAGGGTGGCGTCGGGTGGCCGCGGCCGTGGCGTGGCAGGAAGCGAACCGGCACGCCGGCCAGGGTGCCGTGCAGGATCTCATCCGAGGGCTCGCCCCAGGGGCTGGCGATGCGCCT
>LNFM01011351.1_pt1 | contig 27937 bp, 27 predicted proteins | sample 596031 | NCBI WGS metagenome assembly LNFM01 (sample SAMN04254537, study PRJNA301005) | activated carbon metagenome | isolation source: dual media filters at the Ann Arbor, Michigan drinking water treatment plant | place: USA: Ann Arbor
CTCCAGTGGCGCGGCGGTGGGACGACAAGACGCGCCACTGGAGTGGCGCGCCCCCAGCATCTTGAGGCCATATGCGATGGCCCTGCCGCAAGCGGGGAGAGGGAGCCATATGCGATCTCTCTTCCGCCCTGCGGGCACCTTCCACCTCTGGGGGAAGGTAAGATCGGGTCGAACCGAGGTAGGGGAAAGACCGAGATGAAGGACATCGCAGGCAAGACCGCGTTCGTGACCGGCGCGGCGTCGGGCATTGGTCTCGGCATCGCCACGGCGCTGTCGCAGGCCGGCGCCAAGGTCATGCTGTGCGATATCGAGGAGGAGGCGCTGAAGAAGGCGCGGGCCGAACTCGCGAGCACCAACGCCGATGTCGATTGCGTGCGCGCCGACGTTTCACTGAAGGCTGAACTGAAGGCGGCGGCCGACGCCACCATCGCGCGCTATGGCAAGGTCCATATCCTGATCAACAACGCCGGCGTCGGCGGCGGCGGGCCCTACGGCACCTGGACCGACGCGGCGTGGGACTGGACGATGGGCGTGAACCTCAACGCCGTCGTCTGGGGCATCGAGATCTTCGGCCCGCTGATCGAAGGCCACGGCGAGGGCGGCCACATCGTCTCGACCGCCTCGATGGCCGGCCTGGTCTCCAGCGGCAGCATTCCCTACAACGTCTCCAAGTACGGCGTCGTGGCGCTGAGCGAAGGCCTGCGCATCGAGCTGGCGCCGCGCGGCATCGGCGTGTCGGTGCTGTGCCCGAGCTTCGTGCGCACCAAAATTCTCACCTCGCAGCGCAACCTGCCGCCGCGGCTGGCCGGCAAGCTGGTGCCGACGCCGCCCACCGGGGCCATGGCCGAGCGCTTCCAGGCGATCCGCGACGGCGTCGAGCGCGGCGCCGATCCACGCTATGTCGGCGAGCTGGTGCGCGAGGGCATCGAGAACAACTGGCCCTATATCTTCACCGACACCGAATTCGAGCACTACGTCGAGGCGCGCTTCGCCGCCATCAAGCAGGGCTTCGACCGGATTCGCGGGCGGACGCCGAGGCGTTGAGCGGGCGCATCGCGTATGGCCTTCGTCTCACTCTCCCCGCAAGCGGGGAGAGGGAGAAGGACGATAACAGTAGCGTGGTCAATGCGCCCAGGCGCTGGCGGGCGGCAGGTCGCCGCCGAAATCGGCGTGCGCGCTGGTGCTCGCCGCCGCCAGCTTGCGCGCCGAGAAGCGCACCGTGAACTCGCGTCCCTCGCTGGTGCGCAGCCGCAACTGGCGCTGCCCGAAGGCGCGCGCCAGGTCCTCGGGCGCCATGCTGAGCTCGCCCGAGGCGACGACCTCGCCGGGTCTGAGGGTATAGCCGTCGATCTCGAAGGTGGCGGCGCCCAGTTCCTCGTCGGCCGCGATCAGCGTGCCGCTGCCGCGCAGCGCGCCGAGATACTTCATCGCCGGCTCCCGGCGGCGGCCCTGGCCTCGGCGAAGCTCACCATGCGCCCGCGTTCCTCGTCCCACAGCCACAGCGCGCTGGAGCGCAACGCGGCGCCCAGGCTGAGCGTCGGCACCTGGCGCAGCGCCGGGTTGGCGTCGTGACATTCGGCGAGCCGGTAGTTGGCGATGCGCGCGTTGAGGTGATGGACATGGTGGTAGCCGATATTGCCGGTGAACCAGCGCAGCAACCCGGGCAGCCGCAGGAAGGACGTGCCCTGCAGCGACGCCGACGGCGCGCTCCAGCCGTCGCGCCGGAACCACTGCGTGCCCTCGAAGCGATGCTGCACCGAGAACAGCCACACGCCGACGATCGCGGCCACGACCATGATCGGCAGCTGGACCAGCGCCACGGCGCCGAAGCCGAGCGTCAGGCCCAACGTCGTGAACAGCGCGATCAGCGCCAGATTGGTGCCATGCACCGACAGGCGCTCGCGCCGCCAGGTTTCAGGCGTGTCGAACGGCAAGCGATAGAGCGCGAGGAAGACCAGCGGCGGCAGCAGCACCAGCGCAATCAGCGGATGGCGCAGCAGGCGGTAGAGGAAGCGCTCTCGTCGTGGCAGCGCGCGATACTCGGCCGTCGTCAGGCAGGTCGAGTAGATGTCGGCGCCGCTCTCGCGGCGATCGAGATTGTTCCAGTTGGCGTGGTGCAGCGCGTGCTGGCGCCGCCAGTTGGCGTAGGGCGTGAGCGTCACCAGACCGCACAGCCGGCCGACCCAGTCGTTGAGCGCCTTCGAGCGGAACAGGGCGCCGTGCCCGCAATCGTGCTGCAGGATGAAGATGCGCACGACGAAGCCGGCGGCCGGCACCGCCAGCGCGAGCGTGAGCCAGATCGAGATATCGAGCGTGACGTACATCAGGGCGCACAGCGCGATGAAGGAGACGAACGAGACCGCGATCTGCCACGTGCTGCGCCCGGCATGCGGCTGCTGGTGCGCGCTGAGCGTCTGGCGGATCGAAGCGATGCTCGCCGCCGCCGGCGTGGTGGTGTCGGTGGCGCTCACGTGAGGTCGCTCTCCTTGACCATGCGTTCATGGCCGTCGTCGACGAAGCGGACGCGGTACTGGTTCTGGAAGCCTTCCGGCGGCATCAGCCGGATGATCTGGTAGCGGCCCACGGGCACCGCCGCGACCGTGCGCGACGCGACGCGCACATAGGCGCCGACCTTGTACTTGTGCTCTTTCATGGATCTCTCTCACCGATGGAACGGGTTGGGCTGGATGCGGACGGGCGCGGCATCCCGGGCAGGCGACGCCAGGCGATCGTCGTTCAGCAAAAAACGCGGGGGCGCTGATCGAGGGGACGCGGACCACGCACGTCACCGCGATCAGGGATGGCCACCCCAGGACAACCTGGCTGGCGCCAACGCGATCACGGGACCTTCAGGGTGTTCGTGCGGGACGTCGGGTGGCGGGGCATCCCTCGCCGTCATGATCATGTGGGGGGCGGCGGCGGCGATTGCAATGGCGGCGATCGTTCGATCCGGCTTGCGGCCAGCGCCGCCGTTGCCGAACATCCGGCATGGCCGACGATACCGGACCCTGGAGCCTGTGGGATTTCGCCCGCCGTCACGCCGGCCCGGCCGTCGCGCGCAAGGTCGCCGGACTGGGCCGCTATCTGCTGGTCGACGCTGAGCGATACGGCGCCAGGGCGCGTCGGCTGCGTCGCGCGGCGGTGATCCGGCGCGAGGTGGTTATCCCGGCTCTCGTGAAGCGCGTTCTGATGAACGGTGGCCATACGGTCACGGGCGTCGTCGAGGGTGAGCGGCGAACGGCGACACGGGACGATCTCGCCGTGCTCGACATCGACCTGGCCGACAACGCGTTGGTCGGCGCACGGTTGCGCTTCGACGCGGTGGCGATCAGCCGTGTCGCGCCGGTCGAGCGGGCGCCGCGCGGCGCCGGCGGCCGGCCGGCGGAGTATGACTGGGAGGCCTTCGCGATCTGGCTCGGCGCCACGGTCTACAAGGATGGTTTCCCCAAAACCAAGGCCCAGTTCCTGCGCAAGGCGCAGCAATGGTTCGCCGACACGCAGGGCCACGAGCCGTCCGAGAGCGTGCTCAAGGAGCGGCTGAACCGATTCTACGCGGCCTGCGAATTTGGCCGGAAACCCTGATACACCGAGTTTCCGACCTTTCCGGCTGACGGCCGCCGTCGTTCGGCGCTGAGTCCCCCGCGTCCGCAACGACGCGAGGTGGCCGATGGCCCGCATCCGCACGATCAAGCCCGAATTCTTCCGCCACCACGATCTGTGGACCGCCGAGCGCGAAAGCGGCCTGCCGCTGCGCGTGGCCTATGTCGGGATGTGGTGCGTCGCCGACCGTGCCGGCCGTTTCAAGTGGCGGCCGGCCGAGATCAAGATCCAGGTGCTGCCCTACGACGACATCGACTTCGCCGCCGTGCTCGACGCGCTGGTCGAGCACGGGTTCGTGCAGCGCTACACCGTGGAGGATATCGAGTACGGCGTCGTACCGAGCCTCGCGCAGCACCAGGTCTTCAACAGCCGCGAGAAGGAATCGTCCTTGCCGGCGCCGACGCAGCGTCAGGCATGCGTCGAACCGGCGTCGAGTCAGAGCGGAAAGGAAGGGAACGGGGAAGGGAACGGCGTTCCGTCGGAGACGGCCGCGGTCGACGCGGCGACGGTGGTTTTCAACCAGGGGCGAGACTGGCTGCAGCGGGCGACCGGCAAGTCCGAGGATCGGTGTCGCGGCCTGCTCGGCAAGTGGCGGCGCGACCATGGCGATGCCCGGCTGATCGAGGCGCTGGGCGCCGCGCAACGGGCCGGCCCGATCGACGCGGTGCAATGGCTCGAGGCGGCGTTGCGGCAGAAAGCGCGCGCCTCGCCCGCCGACGCCCATCAGGGCTTCAACCTGTGACCGATTTCATCGACCGCCTGATCCGCGAGGGTATCCATGTCCGCCACCAACGCGAGGGCACGCAGCGCACACCATGCCCGCGATGCAGCCACACCCGACGCCAGCGCAAGGAGCGATGCCTCAGCGTCACGCTCGAACACGACGGGGCCGTCTGGCTCTGCCACCACTGCGGATGGAAGGGTGGCGTCCGAGCCGTTGACCGAGCATCTCCAGGCGCTGCTCGAGGACCGGCAGCTCGACGTCGAGCTGCTGGCGAGGCTTGGCGTGGGCGCCTGCGCGCGGCTGGGCGCTGACTGGATCGCCATCCCCTATGTCGAGAACGGCGCGGTGGTGAACCACAAGTACCGCACCGTGGGCACCACCAAGCGCTTCAGCCAGGACAAGGGCGGCAAGCAGATCCTGTGGAATCTGGACTGCCTCGCCGATCCGACGCTCGCCGACGAGCCGCTGATCATCACCGAGGGCGAGCTCGACGCGATGGTCGCGCTGCAATGCGGCTTCCCGCGCGTGGTCAGCGTGCCCGGCGGCGCGCCGATGGAAGCGCTCGGCGACGACGACGGTGCCGGCCGCAAGTACGCCTATCTCGACGCCGCCGAGCAGGCGCTGTCGTCGGTGCGCCAGATCATCCTCGCGGTCGACGGCGATCAGCCCGGCGCCAATCTGCTGGCCGACCTGGCGCTGCGCCTCGGCAAATCACGCTGCCGCTGGCTGCGCTATCCGCCGGCCGCCAAGGACCTCAACGATGTGCTGATGCGCTACGGCGAGCGCGGCGTGCGCGAGGCGCTGCGTGACGCGCCCTGGTATCCGGTACCGGGCATCCATCGTCTGTCCGAGCTGCCGCCGGCCGATGTCTCGCCGGCGCTGCCGATCGGCGTCGAGGGCCTCGACGATCACTACCGCGCGCGCCGCGGCGATCTCGTGGTGGTCACCGGTATTCCCGGCCACGGCAAGTCGAGCTTCGTCAACGAGGTGTGCTGCCGGCTGGCCTGGCGGCACGGCTGGAACACCTGCTTCGCCAGCTTCGAGCAGATGCCGCAGCTCGACCACCGCCGCGCGCTGCGCTCGTTCCACGCAGGGATAGCGGAACGCGACATGACCGAGGAGCAGATCGCGTCGGCCGATGCGTGGATCGACAAACGCTTCTCTTTCATGGTGCCGCACGAGGACGACGACGTCGATCTCGCCTGGGTGCTCGAACGCGCCGCCGCCGCCGTGCGCCGCTTCGAGGCCGACGTGCTGGTGATCGATCCGTGGAACGAGATGGACCACGTGCGTCCCCCGGACATGAACCTCACCGAGTACACCGGCTTCGCCATCAAGCAGTTCAAGAAATTCGCGCGCAAGCACCGCGTCCACCTGATCGTCGTGGCCCATCCCGCCAAGCTGCAACGCAGCCGCGAGACCGGCCGCTACCCGACGCCAAGTCTCTACGACATCAGCGACAGCGCGCATTGGGCCAACAAGCCGGATATCGGCATCGTCGTGCATCGCGAGAGCCTGGGCCCCGACGGCACGACGACGATCAAGGTCGCGAAGGCCCGCTACTGCGGCGTGATCGGCAGCCCGGGCGAGGTGACGGGCCTGAAGTGGAACCGCGAGGCGACACGCTACGAACGCAAGGAGACGAATGATGCTTGAGGTGACGATCAACGGCGTGGCGCTGTCGAGCCGCAGCGGCCTGCAACGCGAGATCGACGCCATGACCCGCGTGCTCGCGGCGTTGCCTTTGGATGTGCGGGGCCGCCTCGCCTCGATCTTCTGCGACAGCAAAGCCTGCGCCGACTACAGCATCGACGTGAAGCCGGGCCACTGGGTCGACGGCCTGGACCGCCTGCTCGACGACACGTTCTATCACCTGCTCGGCGGCCACAACGGCCTCACCATCACCGAACTCTCGCCACCCTGCGACGCGCCGCTACCGCCGCTGCGCTTCGCCACCATGGGCACCGGCTTCTACGCCTCGCCGCGCTGGCTCAAGCTGCGCCACGCGATGCTGAGCCACCACGGCGCGCGCTGCCAATGCTGCGGCGTCGCCTTCCCCGAGGCGATCGTCCAGGTCGACCACATCCCTCGACCCCGCCAACCTCCAGATCCTCTGCCGCGCCTGCAACCTCGGCAAAGGCGCCGACGACACGACGGACTGGCGGCCGAGGGCGGTGTGGGTGGACGCGCGCTGGTTGGGGGACGATATCGAGGAGGCAAGCCCTTGAAACGACTCGGCTTTTCCAACCGGTTGAGAAACCCGCTGAATTTACTATATTGATCGACATGCGGCCGATCCGTTTCAAGTTCTCGCCGACGAAAGCGCGGGCCGCCGTCCATTGGATGGTTTGCGAGCAGCCCGGCATCGATCTGCACGCGGTGCTCAAGGCCTGCTACTTCGCCGACAAGCGCCACCTCAATGAGCACGGGCGTCCCGTGTTCGGCGCGACCTATCGCGCCATGCGCTTCGGCCCGGTGCCGCTCGAGATCTACGAGATGGCCAAGGGCGATCCACTCTGGCTCGCCGACCTCGGCGCCGACCGTTATCCCTGGACGCTGGTCGACGGCTTTCGACTGCGGCCGGGGCCGGCCAACACGCCGCCCGACATGAACGTGCTGTCGGAGTCCGATCGCGATGCGCTCGACTACGGCTTGCGCACCTCGGCGGGCATGTCGTTCGACGAGCGCACGGCGGCCACGCACGGCCCCGACTGGCAGGCCGCCGATCTTGGCACCATGCGCTACGAGGACATGATCGAGGAGTCGCCGCGCAAGGCCGAGCAGGTCGCCTATCTGCGGGAGACGTCGCGCTTCCTTCGCCTGTGACGCATGCCGCTGCTGGCGCCGCTCGATATCATCTGGATCGATGACGACACCATCCGGCCGCCAGGACCCAAGATGGTCATCTGCGTCGAGCCGAAGCTCGGCCTGTTCTTTCGTATCAACACCGATCCGAAATGGCAGACGCCGATCAGGATCCGCCAGATCGATCATCCGTTCCTGAAACACGACAGCCACATCGAATGCGGCCTGCCCATGGAGCTGGACGACTACGTGATCGAGCAGTCGCTTCGGCGGCGCGGCATCATCGGCAAGATCGCGCGTCGCCATGTGGCGGCGATCTGCGCTGTGGTGGATGAGGCGAAGGACCTGACGCCCGCGGACAAGGCCGCGATCAAGGCGGCGCTTGGTAGCGGGTAGGAGGGCTGCGGCCGCTTTCGTGGTGCCGCACGAGGACGTCGATCCCGCTTGGGCGCTCGAGCGCGCCGCCGCCGTGCGCCGCTTCGAGGCCGACGTGCTGGTGATCGACCCCTGGAACGAGATGGACCACGTGCGTCCATCAGACATGAACCTCACCGAGTACACCGGCTTCGCCATCAAACAATTCAAGAAATTCGCGCGCAAGCACCGCGTCCACCTGATCGTCGTGGCGCATCCTGCCAAGCTGCAACGCAGCCGCGAGACCGGCCGCTACCCGACGCCATCTCTCTACGACATCAGCGACAGCGCGCATTGGGCCAACAAGCCGGACATCGGCGTGGTCATCCACCGCGAGAGCCTGGGCCCCGACGGCACGACGACGATCAAGGTCGCGAAGGCCCGCTACTGCGGCGTGATCGGCAGTCCGGGCGAGGTGACGGGGCTGCGCTGGAACCGCGAGGCGACACGCTACGAGCGAAAGGAGACGGACGATGCTTGAGGTGACGGTCAACGGCGTGGCGCTGTCGAGCCGCGGCAGCCTGCAACGCGAGATCGACGACATGACCCGCGTGCTCGCGGCGTTGCCTTCGGATGTGCAGCGCCGCCTGGTGTCGATCTTCTGCGACTCCAAAGCCTGCGCCGACTACACCATCGACGTGAAGCCCGGCCACTGGGTCGAAGGTCTGGACCGCCTGCTCGACGACACGTTCTACCACCTGCTCGGCGGCCACAACGGCCTCACCATCACCGAACTCTCGCCACCCTGCGACGCGCCGCTGCCGCCGCTGCGCTTCGCCACCATGGGCAGCGGCTTCTACGCCTCGCCGCGCTGGCTGAAGCTGCGCCACGCGATGCTGAGCCACCACGGCGCGCGCTGCCAATGCTGCGGCGTCGCCTTCCCCGAGGCGATCGTCCAGGTCGACCACATCCCCGCCAACCTCCAGATCCTCTGCCGCGCCTGCAACCTCGGCAAAGGCGCCCACGACACCACGGACTGGCGGCCGACGGCGGTGTGCGTGGCAGCGCGATGGTTGGGCGATGATGAGGAGGCAGCACGCCATGGAAAGGCTCTGCCGGGAGCGGGCTAGCGGAGCAACGCCGCGCTCACTTGGCTTTATACGAAACACGAAATTCCGCGAGATTCGTATAATTCCGCACCCCTTCAAATCCCTGGATTTCCGGCGTGTAGCGACGAATAGGTCTGGAAAGCGTGCTACCTGCGGTGTGATAGGCACGCCGGCCCGGCTTCAGCATCCTACGCAATAAAATCGTTTTCCTTCAATAGGTTGGCTTCCCATTGAGCCAAGGCGCGTTTGAACGCGTCTCGGGTTTCCTCCTGGGTTTGGCCGGTAACGCCGATCCGAATAGGAGACGCGTCCGGCGCGATAGCTAGCCATCCGCCGCACATCCTAGGGGTCATCCTGGGTTGTAGTTCACCGAATTTCTGGAGCGCACAATTCATCTTGGTCTCCTGTCACTGGGCGAATGATATACTGTTTAGGTGAAAAATCCATATATTTCAATAATTTAAAGTGGTTCAATACCACGTTTTCTGTCCGTACCAGATTCTCCTTGAACCGAAAACGAAAACGAACTATGTTACGTCCAGAACAGGAGATCATCTTTTATGGCCGTTACGGCAGACAAGCCCGCCCCCTACGCACCCCCTGGCACGCTCTTACAGGTGATCGAGCGCCACCGGCAGCGGGGGCTTCCGGCTCCGATCACTGGGGAGACCCTCGGGCGCGCGGGCGTTCCCGACAGCCTGTTGGCCCGAACTCTCCAAGCCATGCAAACCTTGGATTTGATCAACGACAAGGGCGAGCCCACTCCAACTTTCGAGGGCATCCGGAAGGCGCCTGAGGCGGAGTACAAGCAGCGGATCGTCGAATGGCTTAACGGCGCCTATGCCGACGTGTTGCAGTTCGTTGATCCGGCGACAGCAACCGAGACCGAGATTCGCGACGCCTTCCGCAACTACGTGCCCGTCGGCCAGCAGCCTCGCATGGTGTCGCTGTTTGTCGGCCTTTACGCCTCAGCTGATGCGCGTCCGGAAAAGGTGTCGCAGCCGCGCCCTCCCAAGCCTATGACGCCTCGGCCGCGTCTCACGGAGAAGCCGGCGGGGCGTGCGCCCGCGTTCAGTAGGAAGGTCGAGACGCGGCCGCTGAACAGCGTTGTTGGCCCACTTCCACCAATGTTGTCGGCCCTTCTCGCGGGGCTACCGCTACAGGGCCAGGGATGGACACAGCAGGCGCGAGACAAGTTCGTCGCAATGTTCGCCACCGTGCTGGACTACAGCTATCCCATCCACGACGAGACCGATGATGAAGAAGGGCCAGACGGCTCGAGGACTGCGTGAGGTCGACGCCAAATAGGATGGAACAATAGAAAGGTCAGAAAGGGAGGTTCTCAGACAGGCGAGCAATTCCGTCCAGTGGGCGAAGATCTGAAACAAGAACGGCCACCGAAACTGGTTTTGAAACCGGTTTCAAGTGGCCGTCCCGAAAACCTCGGCGCGGTGCGCCTGCGGCTTCCACTCGCAAGGATAAGATCGCATCGCCCGCGCCGACTTTCAAGCGTCCGTTTCGACGCAGAAAGGAGGCCGAGATGGTGCACGTGCGCTCGTACGTTCGCTATCGGTACGGTCGGTTGGAGCACGTGTGTGCCCACCTGCGCCGTTACCCTCTCACCTAGCTAGGGTGAGTGTAGAACCTGGGGCGCCGTCAGGCGTAACGCGACGGCGCCCCTCATCTCCGCTCTTGCCGACCGCGCTGACCACGCGGTCGGCTCTTTGGCGAACCGTGGCCACCTTACGAGCGAGCCGCTAGTCTCTCTCGGCTCACCGCAGCGGAGTACCCATGCCCACCCCCCACACCATCTACCAATCCCCGCGCCGCGCGGCGCGGCCGGGCGAGACTGTGGTCACCAGCACCTGCGGGCATAACTGCGGCGGGCGCTGCGTGGTGAACGCGCATGTCGTCGACGACCGCATCGTCAAGATCTCGACCGATCCGGCGCGCTGGCGGCCGGAGCTGCCGCCGCTGCATGCCTGCGCGCGCGGCGTGGGGCAGATCGAGCGCGTCTATCATCCGGACCGGCTGCGCTATCCTGTGCGACGCACCGGCCCGCGCGGCGCCGGACAGTTCGAGCGCATCACCTGGGATGAGGCGCTCGACACCGTCGCGCGCGAGATGCTGCGCGTGCGCGCCACGCACGGCAACGCCGCGTTCCTCGACGCCTCGCGCTCGGGCAATCTGTCGATGCTGCACAGCTCGGCCGGCGCCAAGCGCCTGTTCAACAAGTTCGGGGGCTGCACGCTGTTGTGGTCGAACATGTCGGCCGAGGCCGAGATCTTCGCGGTGCGCGTGACCTATGGCGGCGACTACAAGAGCGCCGGCCGCGAGCCCACGGACTACGTGAACTCGAAGCTGATCGTGATGTGGGGCTGGAGCCCGGCCGACGGCACCTTCGGCACCGGCACGCGCGAGTATCTGCGCGAGGCCAAGAAGGCCGGCGTGCGCATCGTCTGCGTCGATCCGCGCCGCACCAGGACGTCGGCCGCCTTCGCCGACGAGCACATCTTCATCAAGCCCTCGACCGATGCCGCGGCGCTGATCGCGATGGCCTATGTCATCGTCAGCGAAGGGCTGCACGACCAGGCCTATTGCGATCGCCACGTGCTGGGCTTCGACGAGGCGCATCTGCCTGCCGGCGCGCCTTCGGGCGCGTCGTACCGCGCGTATCTCATGGGCGAGGGTGGCGACGGCGTGCCCAAGACGCCGGAATGGGCGGCGGCGATTTGCGGCATCCCGGCCGAGACGATCCGCCGGCTGGCGATCGAGTTCGCCACCACCAAGCCGGCGGCGCTGCAATGCGGCTACGCACCGGGACGCACCGCGTTTGGCGAGCAGTTCCATCGCGCGGCCTATGCGCTCGCCGCGATCACCGGCAATGTCGGCGTCGTCGGCGGCAACTCGGGTGTCAGCAACGGCGCCACCGGCCGCGCCGGCATCAACAGCTTCCCGGCGGGCACCAATCCGCTCAACGCGCGCGTCTCGACGCCGCTGCTCGCCGACCTGCTGGCGCGCGGCCGCGGCGGCGGCTATCCCGCCGACATCAAGATGATCTATTCGGCCGGCGGCGATCTGTTCAACCAGTGCCCCAACGCCAACAAGATGGCGGCCTCGCTGGACGGCGTGGAGTTCATCGTCGCCCAGGACCACTTCCTGACGCCGACGGCGCGCCACGCCGACATCGTGCTGCCGGCGACGACCTTCTGGGAGCGCAACGACGTGCACACGCCCTGGGCCGGCGCCGGGCACTACGCGATCTTCATGAAGCAGGCGATCGCGCCGATGTACGAGTGCCGCAACGACATGGACATCTTCGCCGATCTCGCGGCGCGGCTCGGCATCGCGGATTACAACGACAAGAGCGAGATGGCGTGGCTGCGCGAGCTGACCAAGGACGCGGTCGACGATTTCGAGCAGTTCAAGGAGAAGGGCGTCGCACGTTTCGCACCGCCGGCCGACGCGGTCGCCTTCGCCGCACAGATCCGCGACCCCGAGACTCACCGGTTCAACACGCCGAGTGGCAAGATCGAGCTCTACTCGACGACGTTGGCGGCGAAACCCGACCCCTACGGCCTCGGCGCCATCCCGCCGATTCCAACCTGGATCGAGCCGGTTGCCGCCGACGCCCGCCACCCCCTGATGCTGTGCAGCCCCAAATCCCGCGCCCGCACCCACTCGATCCACGGCAACCAGGAGCAACTCGCCAAGGTCGATCCCGACGACGTCTGGATCAACACCGAGGACGCCGCCGCCCGCGGCATCCGCAACGGCCAGACCGTGCGCATCTACAACGACCGCGGCGCGACGCTTCTTCCGGCGAAAGTGACGAAGCGCATCGCGCGCGGCGTCGTCTCGATCAAGGAAGGCGCCTGGTTCACCCCCAACGGCAACGGCGTCGACACCAAGGGCTGCGCCAACGTCTTGGCCGAAGACCGCTCCGCCCCCAGCGGCGCCACGACCTACAACACCAACCTCGTCGAGGTCGAACCCGCCTGATTCCGTCCGCCGGCGGCGACGTCACGCGGTAAGCGGACTCGGCGACAGCGACTTGCTAGGCTGTGCCGGACCGCGTCAGCTCGGGGCTATCGATGAAGCTGTTCTACGCTCCTGGTTCGTCCTCTCTCTTGCCGCACATCGTACTCTATGAGGCGGGGTTGCCGTTCACGGCCATCAAGGTCGATGAGCACACCAAGGACGTCGAAGGGGGCGGTGACTATCGGACCGTAAATCCATTGGGGTACGTGCCGGCCCTCGTGCTTGACGGCGGCGCGCTGCTGACCGAAGGCGCGGCGATTGTGCAGTACATCGCCGACCAGGTTCCCTCCAAGGCTCTCGCCCCACCCAACGGTACGCTTGAGCGAACCAGACTTCAGTCATGGCTGAATTTCTGTTCCAGCGAACTTCATAAAGGCGGCTTCTCGCCGCTTTTCTATAAAGGTGTGCCGGAGCAGGGAAAGGACGTGTTTCGTGCGCGGCTCGCAGCGCGCTTCGCCCACCTCGACGCATACCTTGCTAGCAACGCATACCTCCTGGGGCGCCAGTATTCAGTCGCGGACGCGCACCTGTTCGTCGTGTCGAACTGGGCCCCTTGGGTCAACTTCGACTTGTCGTCCTACGGCAATGTGAAGGCATACCGCGAACGCATTGCCGCGCGTCCCGCCGTTCGCTCCGCGATGAACGCGGAGGGGCTGATCCCCTGGCCCGACGCGCAGCCGTCGTGATGGCGCCCGGACCGACGACGCGAATTTGTTTATCTCCGCGAAACCTTTCGCCGGATCGGGGACGAAGACAATGACCAGCGCCACAACCTACGACACCAATCTCGTCAAAGTCGGACCCGCCTAACTCTTCCCTCCCTCTCCCCGCTCGCGGGGAGAGGGAATCATGAGCGCCGCAATTTCCCCGGCACCACGCGCACCTTGCCGGGGCTGGCGAGCCAGATCGCGGCGGCGGAGATCGCGCAGCAGACCAGCGCCAGGATGAAGGCCCAGCGATAGCTGCCGGACGCGTCGTGGATCACGCCGCCGAGCCATGGCCCGACGGCGCCGCCGGCGATCGACGGCAGGGTCAGCATGCCGAAGATCGCGCCGTATTGCGGGCCCTCGAAGATCTCCAGCACGATCGGCCCCATCACCGAGGTCAGCGCATAGCCGAGGAAGCCCTGGCTGACGATCATCAGGTAGAGCAGCGCGGGCGAGGGCGCGTGCTCCATGGCGATCAGCGCGACATAGCAGATGGCGAAGCCGGCGCAGGCCGCGCTCCACACCCATTCGCGGCCGATGCGATCGGACAGCGCGCCCAGGCCGATCTGGCCGGGGATCGCCACGACGCTGACGATGCCCAGGCTCCACGCCGCCATCGACGGGCTGAAGCCGATCTCGACCAGGTACTTGGTCTGATGCACCTGGATCATGTACCAGACGATCAGCGCGCAGAAGAAACCCAGCGCGATCCACCAGAAGCGCGCGGTGCGGGCCGCGCTGCGCACGGTCCACGCGGTGCTGGCCCAGGCGGCGTCGACGATGGTCGAGCCGTCGCGCTTGGCCGCCGCCGCCACCTGCGCCTGCGTGTCGCCGTCGGGCAGCAGGCCGACGTCTTGCGGCCGGTGGCGCGTCAGCAGGTTGAGCGGCCCCAGCACGCAGAGCACCAAGAGGCCCATCGCCCAGCACGCCTCGCGCCAGCCGCGCTCGAGGATGATCGACTGTAGCCAGGGCAGCACGACGATGGCGCCGACGCCGACGCCGGAGAAGGCGATGCCGATCGCCATGGCGCGCTTGCGCAGGAACCAGTTGGGCAGGAACAGCGAATGGGCGGTGAACGACATCAGATTGGCGCCGGCGCCCACCGCCAGGCCGAGCGCGATGTAGAACTGCCAGGGATTGGACACGAGCGTCGCGCCCAGCAGGCCGAGCGCCACCAGCACCACGCCGCATTCGATGACCAGCCGCGGGCCGTGCTTCTGCATGATCGGGCCGACGACGGGGCCGATCACCGCCGACACGAGAAAGCCGAAGGAGAAGGCGCCGGCGACCAGCCCGCGATCCCAGCCGTATTCGTCGATCAGCGGCGGCACCAGCAGCGAGAACGAGGTACGCGCGCTGACCGCGATCGCCATGGTGACGAAGGCGACGAAGATGATCAGCCAGCCGTAATAGAACGGCAGGCGGTGGGACCAGTGCGCTGCTGTCATGCCGAGCACCTTACCTTCCCCCGGAGGGGGAAGGTGCCCGAAGGGCGGAAGGGGGATGTCGAAGACGGATAGCGATGTCGTTGAAACATCCCCCATCCGTCGCTGCGCGCCACCTTCCCCCTCCGGGGGAAGGTATGATTTGCGATCCGTTCATGGGCATGCACTATCGGCACGCCTTCGCCGCCGCACAACTACGTCCAGGGTCATCGTGTCCGCCGTCGCCTCCTCTTCGTTCGATTTCATCGTCATCGGCGCCGGATCGGCCGGCGCCGCGGTTGCACACCGCCTCTCCGCCGATCCACGCCATCGCGTGTTGCTGCTGGAGGCCGGCCGCGCCAGCCATCCGTGGTCGCGCATTCCCGTCGGCTCGGCGCGGCTGATCCAGAATCCCGAGGCCAACTGGCTCTACAGCGCCGAGCCTGAGGCCAACACCAACGGCCGGCGCATTCCGGTGCCGCGCGGCAAGCTGCTGGGCGGCTCGAGCTCGATCAACGGCATGGCCTTCGTGCGCGGCCAGGCAGAGGACTTCGACACCTGGGCGCAGATGGGCAACCAGGGCTGGGCCTACGAGGACGTGCTGCCGTTCTTCAAGCGCATGGAGGCGTATGAAGGCGGCGAGGGAGACGACCAGTTCCGCGGCCGCTCGGGTCCGATCCCGGTCACCAATCCCAAGCCGCGCGAGCCGGTCTTCCAGGCGCTGATCAAGGCCGCCGCCGAAGTCGGCATCGCGCACAACCCCGACTACAATGGTGCCACGCAGGACGGCATCGCCATGAGCCAGGCGTCGATCTCGCGCGGCTGGCGCATGAGCACCGCGCGCACCTATCTCGATCCGATCCGCAACCGCGCCAACCTGCGCATCGAGACCGACGCGCTGGCCGAGGGCTTGCTGTTCGACGGTACGCGCTGCATGGGCGTGCGTTACGCTGTAGGCAGCGAGACTCGCGAAGCCAAGGCGGCGCGCGAGGTCGTGGTGTGCGGCGGCACGATCAACTCGCCGCAGCTCTTGGAGCTGAGCGGCATCGGCCAGCCCGACCGCCTGCAGGCGCTGGGCATCGCCGTGCGCAAAGCGTTGCCCGGCGTCGGCGAGAACCTGCGCGACCACTACGCGCCGCGCACGCGCTGGGCGGTCGGCGCCAAAGGCTACACCTACAACGACGCCGCGCGCGGTCTGGGCTGGATCACGCAGGGCCTGAAGTTCGCTTTCCTCAACCAGGGCCTGCTGGCCTCTGTCGGCGCGCCGATGCGCGCCTTCGTGCGCTCGCGCGAGGGGCTAGCGGCGCCTGATCTGCTGCTGGGCTGGGTGTCGATGCTGATGGAGCCGGGGCCGAAGGGCCCGCGTCTCAGCAAGCAATCGGGCATGACCTGCTACGCCCATCCGATGCGGCCCGAGAGCAAGGGCACGATCCACATCACGTCGAGCGATCCGCGCCGGCCGCCGGCGATCCACTTCAACTTCCTCTCCGCGCCGATCGATGCGGAGCTCACCGTGCGCGCCATCCGCATCGCGCGCTCGATCATGTACGCCAAGGCGATGGCGCCGCTGCGTCTCGCCGAGCTGGCGCCCGGTCCCGAGGCGCGGACCGACGAGGAGATCATCGACTGGGTCAAGCGCGCCGCCGAAACCACCTATCACCCGGTCGGCACCTGCAAGATGGGCCACGATTCCATGGCCGTGGTCGACGACCGTCTGCGCGTGCACGGCATCGAAGGCCTGCGCATCGCCGACGCCTCGATCATGCCGACGCTGACCTCCGGCAACACCAACGCGCCCGCGATCATGATCGGCGAGAAGGCCGCCGATATGGTGCTCGCCGACGCCGCCTGACGCCCGGCGATCGCCCTTGCTGTGCTGTGCATCCGGCCGCGACGAGCTCTCTCTTGATCGATCGCGCGCAGCTCATGGTAGCTTTTCTGCGCTTTTTCACAGCGAGAGAGCCAGCCGATGCGTTGTGTTGTTGTTGCAGTCTTGATGGCCATTGTCACGGGACCCGCCTTCGCGCCAGTCGGCCTGGCGCAGACGCCGTGGGTCGAGCTTGCCCGTCTCACGGTCAACGACCGCGCCGATCAGGATACCGCCCGGATCGCCGATGCCGGCCGCTACAGCGAGATCATGGTGTGCGGCGAGCGCCAGGCCATCCGCATCCGGCGGGCCGAGGTGCAGCTCGACGATGGCGGCTGGCAGCGGCTGTTCCTGCCGCTCGCCCTCTCGCCGGGAGAATGCTCGAAGGGAATCGATCTGCTCGGCGCTGGCCGGCAGATCAGGGCGGTGCGCTTCGACTATGAGGCGTGGTCGCCGGGCGTCGCGCGCGGCACCGTCGTGGTGCGCGCCAAGCCAGTCGTGCAGCCGCGATGAAGATGGTCGTCGCCGCCACCGGCCTGATCGTGGCGCTGCTCGGTAGCGGCGTGATGGGGCCGGCCGTCGCTCAAGCACCGGCGAGCGTCGAGCCTCCGCGGCGTGTCGTCTTTCTTTGCGATCGCGGACAGACGATCACCGTGTCGTTCGACGGCGGCACGGCGACCCTGTCGGCCGGCGACAAGGTCGCGCGGCTCGAACGTCAGCCGGTCGCCTCCGGCATCCACTACAAAGGTGACGGGCACGAGTTGCGCGGTGCCGGCCCCGAGATCGCCTGGACCGGACCCGACACCGCCACCCGCACTTGCCGCGACCAGGAGTGGGCGATGCGCCAGCCGCGGATCCAGGAGCCTGTCACGGGCCTGGCCGGCACGTCGTGGACGCTGGTCCACTTCCAGTCGTCCGACGACAGCATCGGCAAGGTCGTCCCGCCCAATGTGGAGCGCTACACCCTGCGGTTCGCCGCCGATGGCTCGGCCGCCCTGCAACTCGACTGCAACCGCGCGATGGCGCGCTGGGAGGCGAAGCCGTCGTCATCGTCGGGCGGTGCGCTGACGATGACGGCGGGCGCCATGACCCGGGCCATGTGCGGACCCGGCGCGATGGACACGCGCATCGCGCGCGACCTCACCTCCATGCGTTCCTACACGCTGAGCGGCGGCCGCCTCGCCATCGCGCTCGAAGCCGATGCCGGCATTTATCTCTGGGCGCCCGCGCCGGGCGACCGGTGACGTCGGTGGCGGCGGGGTGGCGAAAGGCCGTCCGGCGCGTCCTGCTCGGCATCACGGCGATCCTCGTGGTGGTCGTCGGGTCGTTTTTCGTCTCGCCCTGGCCCAGCGTGCTCGTGATCCGGGCGATCTTCGACGAGGGCGCGGCCGTCGCGTCGGCGGCCCTTGAGAAGCATGTGCCCGCCGGCCTCGTCGTGCGCGAGGCGCTTCGCTACGATCCGGCCGATCCCGACGCACTGCTCGACATCTACCGCCCCGCGACCCTCGCGCCCGGCGCGCCGAGCATCGTCTGGATCCATGGCGGCGGCTTCGTGTCGGGCCGGCGCGGCGACATCGCCAACTATCTCAAGGTCCTTGCGGGCGAGGGCTTCACGGTCGTCAACGTCGACTACACGATCGCGCCGGGCGCCACCTATCCGACGCCGATCCGCCAGGTGACGCAGGCGCTGCGCTACCTCGATGGCGCCGCGAGCGAACTGGGCGTCAACCGCGCGGCGCTGGTTCTCGCCGGCGACTCCGCCGGCGCGCAGATCGCGGCGCAGGTCGCCAACCTGATCACCGCACCGGCCTATGCGCGCGACGTCGGAATCGCCGCGCCGATCCGCCCCGACCAGCTGAAGGGCACGCTGCTGCATTGCGGCGTCTTCGACATCGCCGACCTCGACCAAGGCAAGGGCGGCATCCTCGGCTGGTTCATGAGCACCGTGACCTGGTCGTATAGCGGCAGCCGCGACTGGCGCGATGTCGCCGGCTTCGACCGCATGTCGGTGGCGCGTCATGTGACGGCCGCCTTTCCGCCCACCTTCATCAGCGCGGGTAATGCCGATCCGCTGCTGCCGCAATCGCTGCTCATGGAGCGCGCGCTGCGCGCGCGGGGCGTAGCGGTGGAGAGCCTGTTTTTTTCGGCGAATCACCAGCCGAAGCTGTCGCACGAGTACCAGTTCAATCTCGACGGCGCCGCCGGCAAGCTCGCGCTGTCCCGATCGGTCGCCTGGCTGAAGACGCTCGGCACGACGCCGTAGGACGCGACGGCGGCGCCGTGGGGTGTTCAGCGCGCGGCGCGCGACAGCATGTCGTCGAGCAAAGCGCGCGAGCGGCGGCGGTCGAAGAAGCGTTCGTGCAGCATCTGCTTGTTGCGCGCCGCCGAGGTCAGATAGAAGCGCTCATAGAGGAAGCCGCGCCCGCCCAGCGCCGAGCCGACGAAATCCCAGGCCATGCGGAACACCTGGGCGCGCTCGGCGGCGGCGGCACCATCGGCGCCGTGCAGCATCTCCTCGATCAGCGGCCGCAGCTTGGCGTCGTGGAACTGCGCGCGGCTCGGCGTGGTCAGGAGGTTGTGGCTGCCGATCATGGTGATGATCTCGGCCACGCGCGGCATCCACACCGCGAGCATGGCGCGCATCGGATCGAGCACGGCGCCGTCGGGGAACCAGACGCCGTCGGCGCGCCGCCAGGCCTTCTCCAGCGACAGCTCCAGCGCGTTGGCCGTCAGGCGCACGTAGCAGGCCATCTCGCCCAGCATCTCCGTCGTCGCCGGCGAGCGATCGCCGATCAGCTCGGCCATGCGGCTGGCCAGGCCATAGGCGAATTCGAGCTTGGTGAGTGCGCGCACAGTCGACTGGCTCGTCATGCTGATCGCGTAGCCGGTCTCGCGCAGCGAATTGTAGATCGGCACGTCGCCGTCGATGAACACGCGCTCCCACGGCACCAGCACGTCGTCGAAGATGCAGAAGGCGTCCTGCTCGTCGAAGCGCGAGGACAGCGGCTTGTCGAAGGCATCGGCGCCGGGCGCGGCCGCCGAATCGCGGCACAGGAAGATCAGGCCCGGCGTGTCGAGCGGGATGGCGAAGGCGATCGCGTGGTCGGTGGCCTCCGGCGGTAGCGGAATGCTGGGATACACCGTCTGCTCGTCGGCATAGGGCGCCAATGTGGCCAGCACCCGCGCGCCCCTGACGATGATGCCTTTGTCGGTCTGGCCGACCTTGCGCACCATGACCTTGTTGCCGACGAACTGGCTGTCGCTGCGCTTGTCGATCGTCGGCTGGATGATGGTGTGGGTCAGCGCGGCGTCGGCCTTGCCGAGGTGGCGCTGGAAGTTCACGAGGTTGCGCGCGCCCCGCGCGTTGCGTCCGTCGGCGCCGGCCCACACGGCGGGCGCGGAGGCAAAGGCCGCGAACTTCATGTTCATGTAGTCGGGCGTGCGGCCCATGATGCCCATCGAGCCTTCCGACAACCGCACCAGCCCGGCGTGCCGGCGCCACAGATCCTCGCGCGTGCGCGGGATCATGTGGCTGACATTGGTCGGCTCGCCGCTCTCGGGATCGGTGTAGAGGCACTCGGCGGCGTAGGCATGCTGGCGGTCGAAGATCGCCGCCAGGCTCGCGGCCCCGCCGGCGAGCTTCGGGTGCGCCGTGACGTCGGCGATGCGCTCGCCATCGACCCAGATCTCGCGCTGCGTGCGCCGCAGCCCGTCGAGGAACTGCCGACCCGTGCGTGCTCCCATGGCGTTTCCTCCGAATCCTTGCCGCGAGCGGACCGGCCTATGTAGCGGCTGATGTGTCCGCTCGGAAGCCTTCAGCTGGGGGCGCGCCACTCCAGTGGCGCGGCGGCCGAACAACAAGACGCGCCACTGGACGCGGCTCGCCTTCGACGATCAGCCAGGCGTCAGGGATGCGTGTGATGTCTTCGGTCGCGAAAGCCGCCGGCGCGAACGCGCGCAGGCTGTCGAGCAGGGCGATGACGCGCGCCCGTGATTCCCAGAAATCCATCTCCTGCGTGGGCTCCAGCTTCGCGGTGAGGTTGAAGCAGCCGACGCTCGACAGGTACGGCGTCGGCGGATGTCCGGGATGGATCAGGATGTCGGTACGCGCCTCGGTGTCGCCGACGCGGATCGCCGGCATCTTCAGCGCGCCCGCTGTCTCGGTGTCGAGCGCGTAACCTACCGAGGCGTACTTCGCGCCATGCCAATGGGTGTAGAGCGGATAGCGGCCGGGCTCGATGCGCTTGCCGTTGTTGAGCGTCTTGTTGTCGCCCGGCCCGATCGCCTCGCAGACGAAACCGCGCAGCCGGTTGCTCGCGCGACCGTTGATGAAGGTCTCGTAGCGACCATAGGTGCGCGATTTTTCTTCGCGGTGCTGCTGCGCCAGCCGGCGCACGCGGATCACCCAACCCGTCTCGAGCATGGACGGACACTACAGGACCCGGCCAATATCGCCAGCATGTCCGATGTGACCCCCACAGGCGTCGCCTTCGCCGACGGCGCCTATATGCCGGTCGAGCAGCTCACCGTCTCGGCGCTCGATTACGGCTTCACCCGCTCCGACGTGACCTACGACGTGGTGCATGTCTGGAACGGCCGCTTCTTCCGGCTCGAGCATCACCTCGATCGCTTCGCCGCCTCGATGGCGACGCTGCGCATGGATCCCGGCCACGACCGCGACGGCCTGCGCGCCATCCTGATGGAATGCGTGCGCCGCACCGGGCTGCGCGAGGCCTATGTCGCGATGGTCTGCACGCGCGGCCGGCCGCCGCCCGGCGTGCGCGACATCCGGCAATGCCGCAACCGCTTCATGGCCTACGCGATTCCCTTCGTCTGGATCGCCAATGAGGAGAAGCAGCGCACCGGCCTCTCCGCCATGATCGCCTCGCGGCCGCGCATCCCCGCCGCCTCGGTCGATCCCACGGTGAAGAACTATCACTGGCTCGACATGGAATGCGCCCTGTTCGAGGCCTATGACGTCGGCGCCGACACGGTGATCCTACCTAGCATCGAGGGCACCATCACCGAAGGCCCGGGCTTCAACGTCTTCGCGGTGCGCGACGGCGTGGTGCTGACGCCCGACAGCGGCGTGCTCGAAGGCATCACCCGCGGCGCGGTGATCGATCTGTGCCGGCGCGAGGGGATGCCCATCGAGGTGCGGCCGGTGACGGTCGAGGCGCTACGCGACGCCGATGAGATCTTCGCCACCTCGACAGCAGGCGGTGTGATGCCGGTGACGCGGATCGACGGCCGCATCCTCGGCAACGGCGCGCCCGGCGCACTGACCAGCCGAATCCGCGAGCTCTACTGGGCCTGGCACCACAACCCGGGCGAGACGACGCCGGTCGATTACGATTGAGTCACCGCCGCGCTCTCAGCCGCGCCGCGCGAACCTGGATGTAGTCGCCACTGTTCAGGCCTTGCCAAAGGCCGATTGGCGCCGGCGAGCCCTGCGCATGCGCTCCGAGCGACAACCCTGTCAGGGTAGCGCGCACGACAGAAGGCGGACTGCCGCCCTCACACGTGGCCAGGCGACCGAGGTGCGAGAATTCTGATCATGAGCCGGGAACGCCCGGCGCCAGAACCCGGACGAGACGACGCCGCTCGAGTGCGGTCGCCCGTATCGGGGCTTGCGCGGGCCAAGAAGATCGGGCAGGGCGTGTAGTGATGCCCATAACAAGCCGCTTTGTCGTCCGTTCGACGATCATCCTGCTCGGCATTGGCCTGCTGGCGGTGCTGGCCATCGTCGCCATGACGATGTGGCTGGGTGAGCGCGCGCAGGTCATCTTCGCCATCAGCAGCGAGGCGCGCGGCACCCGGACCGCCGCCGTCGAACTGCGCAGTGCGCTGCAAACCGCCGAGTCGAGCCAGCGCGGCTACATCGTCACCAGCAACGAGATCTATCTCGCGCCATACGACATGGCCAAGGCGGCGGCCGAGCGGCAGCTCGATGTGTTGAAGCGTGGGCTCGCGGCGGACGAGACGGTCCAGCCCATGCTGCGGCGCTTGACGCAGGTGGTGGGCGAGAAGCTGCGGGAGATGGACGACAGCATCACGCTGGCCCGCGACCGCAAGGAAGAGGAGGCGATCGCCCTGGTGCGCACCAATCGCGGCAAGGCGCTGATGGACGAGGCCAATGTCTTCCTCTCGGGCGTGGTGCGCGTGGCCGACGAGCGTCTGGCCGACGGCGTCCGCGAGCAGCGGGCCAACGCCTCGATGCTGCGCTGGGTATCGATCATCGGCGGCATCGTGATCATCGTGGTGGTCGGCGGCGTCACCTTCACCGTGCTGCGCTACGCCTACGAGTTGGTCCAGGCGCGCGACGAGGTCCGCACGCTGGCGAGCGACCTCGAGGCGCGGGTCGAGAGGCGCACCACCGACCTCGCCCAGGCGCGCGACCGCGCCGAGGTGCTGCTGGCCGAGGTCAACCATCGGGTCGCCAACAGCCTGGCGCTGGTGGCCTCGTTGGTGAAGCTGCAGGCCAACGGGTTGAGCGACCCCGCCGCCCGGCGGGCGCTGGAAGACACCCATGCGCGCGTCTTCGCGATCTCTCTGGTCCACAAGCGGCTCTACACCTCCGGCGATGTGCGCTTCGTGCAGCTCGACGAGTACCTGTCGGGCCTGCTGGAGCATCTCGAGACGTCGATAGGCGCCGAAGGTCATGTGGGCGCGTCTCTCCGGCACGAGCTGGAGCCGCTGCGGATGGGCACGGACGCCAGCGTCAATCTCGGCGTGGTGGTCACGGAGTGGGTCACCAACGCCTTCAAGTACGCCTATCCGGGGAGCCGTGGCGACGTGCGCGTGCGGCTGAAGCGGTTGCCCGACGGGCGCGGCGAACTGGTGGTCGAGGACGACGGCGTCGGCCGAGGCGAGCCCGGCCAAGCCAAGGGCACCGGCCTGGGAACCCGCTTGGTGAGAGGCATCGCCGCCGGCATGCGGGCCGAGGTCGACTACTTGAACCGTACGCCCGGGACGACGGCGCGACTGGTCTTCCCGCTGCCGGCCGCCTGATTGGCATTCAGGGAACGGCCGTGCGATAGATTCGTTCGGTAACACAACGACTATCGAGGAATGCGGGCATGGCGAGAGGCAGGCTGCGGGGAGCGCTGACGGTCTCATTGGGCCTGATGGCTTTCGGTGGTAGCCCGGCCGTCGCTCAGGACGGTCCTCCCGGTATCACGGCGCCCATGGTCTTCGCGCCGTTCGATGCGAGCGCGCCGCCTTGCACGCCGCCGTCCGGCCTGACGAAGGTGCTGGTCTTCGCCCAGGACAACGAGCGCGAGTTCATGCAGGGCGTCTCACGCGGGCTGGCCTTGGCCGCGCGCGATCGCGGGTTGGAGTATCGGGTCGCCCACGCGCGCAACGACGCGGCGCTGATGATCCAGCAGGTGGAGGGGATCAGGGCCGGCCGGGCGGGCGCTGTGGTCGTCGCGCCGGTCGATGCGCCGTCGCTGCGACGCAGCCTTCAGCAGGTGATCTGGTCGGGCGCGTTTGTCGGCACCGTGGTGGCGCCACCGGCGACGCAACTGCTCAACGCGCCGCAGTACGAGACCGGCAAGGTGCTGGGCGACGCCGCGGCCGCCTATATTCGCGACCGGCTGCAGGGACGCGCCAACGTCGTCTTGCTGACCCACGACAGCCTGCAGTATCTGGCGGCCCGCTTCGCCGCCATGCGCGACGCGCTGAAGGGCATGCCGGGCGTGACCGTGGTCGCCGACATCTCGCCGCGGACGGTGAACAAGGAAGGCGGCTACGCCGCGATGCGCACGGTCCTGCTGGCGCATCCGAATGTCGACGTCGTGCTGGGCGCCGACACGGTCGTGCTCGGCGCCCTGCAAGCGCTGCGCGAGGCCGGCAAGGCGCGCGACGAGCAGTTTCTGGGCGGCATCGACGGCGAGCCGGAGGCTGTGGCCGAGATCAGGCGCGGCGGTCCCTACAAGGCCAGTGTCAGCCTGAACTCGCCGGTCTTCGCCTACGCCATGGGTCAGCACGCCGCCGACTGGCTCGAGGGCAAGAGCGTTCCGCAGGCCATGGACATCCTGCCCATCGCCCTCTCAAGAGCCAATCTCGCGCGCTACGAGGCCGACCTCGCCGATCCGGGCGACGTCTGGCGCGACGCCATGCGGCGGGCCGGGTACCTAAGGATGTATGGCAACATCTGCCACGACAGCCGCGACCGCTACGTGAACTTTCCCTGGTCGTCGGAGCGGCGGTAGACCCCGTTCTGATCGAACAAGCCTATCTGGCATCTCGAGCGCAGCGAGCGGGATCCAGGGCCGGCCCTGCATACCTCGCTGCGCTCGGAGTGACAGTTGCGCCGATTGCCAGGCGGCGTCGGCTCATGCAGTCGCCGCCAACGCCTGCGTCAGATCGGCGATCAGGTCGTCGGGGTGCTCGATGCCGACCGACAGGCGGATCGTGGTGTCGAGCACGCCGATGCGATCGCGCACCGCGACGGGCACGCCGGAATGCGTCATGGCGGCGGGATGGCTCGCCAGCGACTCGGTGCCACCGAGGCTGACCGCCAGCTTGAAGATCTGCAGCGCGTTGAGGAAGGCGAAGGCTTCTTTCTGCCCGCCCCTGATGTCGAAGGAGAAAGTCGAACCGGCGCCCGTGCATTGCCGCGCGAAAACGGCTTGCGCCGGGGAGCCTTGCTCGAGGAACGCCAGGTAGTGGACCTTGGCGACCTTGGGGTGATCGCGCAGATATTCGGCGACCTTCAGGGCGTTGGACTCCGCGCGCTCCATCCTGATCCCGAGCGTCTCCAGCGAGCGGCCCAGCATCCAGCAGGAATGCGGATCGAGCTGGGTGCCGAGGCTGCCGCGCAGCGCCTTGATCGGCCCGATGGTCGCGCGCGCGCCCGACGCGGCGCCGGCGATCAGGTCGGAATGGCCGCCGACATACTTGGTCAGCGAGTAGACCGAGACGTCGGCGCCGTGGTCGAGCGGGCGCTGGAACACCGGGCCGAGCAGGGTGTTGTCGCAGACCAGCATGGGTCGCAAGCCCTGGGCCGCGCCGATCTCCTCGGCGATGCGCCGTAGCAGCTTGATGTCGACCAGCGTGTTGGTCGGATTGGCTGGCGTCTCGGTCATGATCACCGAGATGCGTCCCTTGCCGCGCGCTTCCTGAACCGCGGCACGAATAGCAGGCTCGCTGACGCCGTCGACGAAACCGACGGCGCCGATGCCGAAGCCCGACATGGTGTTCGCCAGCAAGGTTTCGGTGCCGCCGTAGAGCGGCTGCGAGTGCAGGATCACGTCGCCGGGGCGGGCGAAAGCGAGGATGGTCGTGGCGATCGCCGACATCCCTGATGAGAACAGCACGCAGGATTCGGCGCCCTCGTAGACCGCCAGCCTGTCCTCGACGATCTCGCTGTTGGGATGATTGAAGCGCGAATAGACCAGGCCGGCGCCGGTGCCCTCGGGTGGCTTCTTGCGCCCCGACGCATAGTCGAAGAAGTCGCGACCCTCCTCGGCCGAGCGAAAGACGAAGGTCGAGGTGAGGAACACCGGCGGCTTCACCGCGCCCTCCGACAGCGCCGGGTCGTAGCCGTAGCTCAGCATCAGCGTCTCGGGCTTCAGCACGTGATTGCCGATGCGAGTCTTGGAGGGGCGGGGCGCGACCATGGCGGATCTCCTGCGTCATGCAGGGCGATCGCATGGGACTTCCGATCTCCCTTCCCCCGGAGGGGGAAGGTGGCGCGCAGCGACAGATGGGGGATGTCGAAGACGAACACGGGAGTCCGTCTTCGACATCCCCCTTCCGCCCTTCGGGCACCTTCCCCCTCCGGGGGAAGGGAAGATCAAGTCAAACCGGGTATTGCGATCGCCTTGCTGCGTCACGGGTGGTGACGCAGGAGATGTAGGCCGCGAGGCGGGGATTTGCGAATCAACTCGGCGCGGCGACCGCCTTGCTCTCGATCAGCGCGGTGATCTCCGCCTCGCCGTAGCCGGCTTCGCCCAGCACCTCCCGGGTGTGTTCGCCGAGTTGCGGCGTCAGCCGGTGAATGCTCGCGGGCGTCTCGGAGAAGCGGGCGTAGGGACGCGCCTGGCGGATCTTGCCTTCTGTCGGATGGTCGATGTCGACGAACAGGCCGACGCCTTTCAGATGCGGCTGCTCGGCCACCTCGGTGAGCTTGGCGAAGGCGGTATGCGGCACGTCGATCGACAGCAGCAGCGTCTCCCACTCCGCCGTCGTACGCTTCACGGCGATCTCGGCCATGCGGTCGTAGATCTTATCGATGTTGGTCGCGCGCATGACCGGATCGCGCACCGAGAACTCCTCGATGCATTCCGGATGGCCGACGGTCTGGAAGAACGCGCACCAGTTGTCGCCCGAGTAGGGCAGCATGGTGATCCAGCCATCCTTGGTGCGGATCGGGCGGCGTTCCTTCACCCGCTTGTAGCCCGACGGTCCGATCGGCGGCACGAAGGCGTGGCCGCCCAGCATCTCGATGCTGTTGAAGGCGGCGACGGTCTCGAGCATCGGCACCTCGACCAGCTGGCCGACGCCGGAGCGCTCGCGATGCACCAGCGCCGCCGCGACGGCCGCCGTAAGCGCCAGGCCGCACAGCTTGTCGCCGATGAGGCTGGGCACGAACTCCGGCTCCTCGTCGCTGCCGATCGCCGAGGCGAAGCCCGACGCCGCCTGGATGATCTCGTCGAAGGCCGGCCGCGCCGCCCACGGACCGTCCTGTCCGAAGCCGGTGGCGGCGGCGTAGACCAGCCGGGGATTGATCGCGCGGCAGGCCTCGTAGCCGAAGCCCAGCCGCGCCATGGCGGCGGGCCGCACGTTGGTGACCAGCGCGTCGACGGTCGGGATCAGGCGGCGCAGCACCGCCGCGCCGTCAGGATGCTTGAGGTCCAGCGCCAGGCTGCGCTTGTTGCGATTGGCCGCCATGAACTGGCCGCTCATGCCGCGATTGCGGAACTGGCCGCTGAAGCGCCAGCCATCGCCTGTCAGCGATTCAACCTTGATCACCTCGGCACCCCAATCGCCCAGCGCCTGCGTGGCGAAGGGGCCGAACAGGATCGAGGTGAGGTCGAGAATGCGGATGCCCTGAAGCGGGCCGGTCGGTTTGCTCATTGCGTACGGGGTCCCACGGCTATTGCGGGGGCCATGGTAGCGCAGGCGACGAGCTCGAGGGTTGGCCTTCTGTCAGAGCAGCTCCAAGGCGAAGGCGTGGCCAGAGCCGGATGTCAGGCGATCTGCCTCTCGAACGGCAGGCTATCGCCTATGGTTCGTTGGCGGTCTTCGGGCCGCGCCGCTCCAGCGGCGCTCACGATGCGTCGCTGGAGCGACGCGGC
>LNFM01007737.1_pt1 | contig 27934 bp, 26 predicted proteins | sample 596031 | NCBI WGS metagenome assembly LNFM01 (sample SAMN04254537, study PRJNA301005) | activated carbon metagenome | isolation source: dual media filters at the Ann Arbor, Michigan drinking water treatment plant | place: USA: Ann Arbor
CCGCCATCGCCCACCTCAAGATGTCCACTATCGATGGTGGACATCTAGCAGGCACTCTATCTCGCCGTCAGAGCGGGGACACCGGACGGATACGCCGCAACTGCATGCGTGCGCGGTCAGCTGCCTTGGCTCGCGAATATGAAGCGCACGAGCACAGCGGTTTCAGTCGCTCTGACAAGGTCATCCCGCTGGCCTCCAAGAGACTTATCGGACGGCACTACGTTGAGGAGTCGGACCGACTAATCCGTGCGCTGGCTTCGCTGACGAGAGATGATGATCGACGTGTCTCTCGACTACGGCGGCGTCTCAAGGAACTGAAGCAAATCGAGAAGGACAGCGTCCGACTTCTCTCCGCCCTCGAGACCCGCCCCAACTGATTGGGCATCAAAGTGCCCTTGTCCCACCCCGGACGCTCCGCAGAAATGCTTGTGTCTCTGGCACCCTTTTAATGTGATTTGAATGGTTTATTGGACCTTGTTGCGGTCCGCAAACGTGCTCGGCGGCTCCCCCTCGCCGCGCACGTCTTTTTCTTTGAAAAGCGGGCAGCAAGGCATGATAACCGCCAGCTAGATCAGAAGCTCCAGGAGGCTCCAGCCTGTAATCGTTCCGAGAGGAAGCTCCGGGCTCCTGCCCACAAACGCAAGCTCCAAGTGCGCTTGAAGGTCCCGCATATGATCAAACCAGCCGGACAGCTCGCCCAAGGACTCCAGCCAGTTTCGGGCCAAGGTGATATCCTGAAGGTCGGGAGCACAGGACAACGTGCGAAGCCCGGCCAAGAGCAGGTCAGCAGTATCATGCGCGAGAATGAACGGAACGACGCCGTTTGGTATCATAACTACAGCTATCGGCAACTCGATCCCTCGTGGCCCGTCGAATGCGGCCCACCACTCATCGCATACTTGCTACTCCAACGCAGAGATTCGGGCAATCAAAAGCCCTTCTTATCAGCAACTGCTCACGATGGCCGCGTCCCGATGGGACGGGGCGGCGCGATCATTTGCCTTCGCTCTGCGCTGCTATTCCCGACCGGCAACCAGCGACGGTCGCACGCGAAGAAGCAGATTTACGTTTCCAATGCTCCAACGTCCACCGCGCCGCGTTCTGATCCCCCGCGCCGTCAGTTCTGCGGCAATCGCACGTAACGAGGAATGCCCAGCCGCACGGATATCCGCCAGCACCGGCGCCAGTCAGCCGCAAAAGCCGTGGCGTTGGCCGACAAGGCCGCCCGCAGCGCTACGCCACCCTTTCCAGCCCTTCGCAAGCTATCGGCCCCGTTCGGGTTCCCCAGTTGACTCACGCGCCTTTTGCACGACCAGCGCCTCTTTCGTCCTTCGCGAGATCGCTTTCCGCTCGGCTTGGGCGACCAATGCCATGATGCCCAACGGTCAGGTCGTTCGCCTTAGGCACGTCCACGGCCACGAACCGCGCCCGTTATCGCGCAGGGCAGATCCCGACCAATTAAGTTGCCACTACGGCTTCGCCTTAGGACCGGTAAACGTCGCGGCTGCCGCGATCTCGAACGCCGCCATGAAAGTCTCCCGTTGGAACCGGCAGACCACGTCACGACGAGCCGCGGCACCCATGTTTTTTGCCAATGCCGGATCAGTTGCGAGCTTCCTGATCTGGTCAAGAAGTAGTGTCTGTCCGGCCTCTCCAATCGGGAAAAGCAATCCAGTTTCTCCGTCCTTAATGATTTCGACGGTTCCGCCGGCAGACGTGCCAAGGACCGGTAGCCCAAAAAGCATAGCTTCCGCTGTCACACGGCCAAAAGTCTCGCCGCGGGCTCCTGCAATCCCCTGCGTATTCATGACGAATGCGTCCGAAGCCGAATAGAAAGGAGATAGATCACGCTGACGAACGAATGCGCGTGCAGGACTGAGTACTCGCCTTTCCTTACTGGACAGGGACAGCAGGAATTTCGCCCTCTGCGCCCAGTCCCGAAATCCGACCAGTACCAATCGAAGAGGTAGCTCGTAGTCCGATGAATGTCTCGCGAGAGTGCGCACCAACTCGCGCTGTCCCTTCCTTGGCTCCACGCTTCCAACATTGCAGACGAGAAAGTCGTTAGGTCGAACGCCCAGAGTACGTCGGATTTCTTCACGGTCCCCCCATCGAGGTGGTTGGACACTGCGAACTCTGGTACCAGGTAGAAGGAAGCGTGCTTCAGTAGACTTTTCGACCAGCACTTCATCTAGTGGCGGGAAGATTACATGTGTTCGCTCGGGAAGCGCCACCTCTGTTTTCCAAGCACTGCGTGCCGCTTCACTGTCAAACACCACCGTGCTCGCACGATGAAGCAAAGATGCACTGGGCTTGAAGACTTCTACATCAATTTCATGAACCCACCAGAGCAGCCGATCGGCCACCCCTGGCGCCTCGCCCAAACACTCTTCGACCCATGCTTTCATGGGCGCAGAAATGGTATTTGCTATGACAAGGTCAGAACTCTGGGCGATGGCCACAGCACTTTCCAGAGGAATGAGCGGCACGCATTTCTCGGCCGCAAGACTCCACCCTCGCGCATCGTCCGCTACCGTTGCTACTCGGACGGTTGCACCGCGGTCCAGTAGTTCGCGGGCAAGCTCCAACAGTACAAGAGGAGCTCCGGACCGGGTGAGTTCGTGGGTCATCAGGAGGACCGACTTTCCGGAAAAGAAATTCTCGCGGCGCTGATGAACCTTTGTGCGTGATGGCACGGTGGTTTGCCACGTGGCCGCCGAAATTGGCCCAGGTCGATCTGACCTTCGTTTACCGCGTTGACCAAGCGTGGCGGTAAGTCGGTCTCCCAAGACTCCCACTGCCGGTATCTTCAGCCTGTAGGGGAGATGACCTACGATGTCCCATGTTCCAGTGCGCAGATCGTAGGCTTGGATGGCGTCGGTAAGGCGTAGAGCAAAAGTGGTTGGATTTTTGTATGCCTGTCCGCCGACGAGCAGAATCGAGTCGTGATGCAACACTGTTGAGCAGTCGATGTGCGACACAGCAATCGGCATGTCCGCCAAGCGCGTCCAAGGTTCAGACAGCGTGTCTAATCGGAAGCAACTAGCAAGATAGCTTTCCTGGGTAGCTCCCGTGCAGCGACAGTCCAGATCGCCGGGGATGGCCATGAAGTCGCCTTGCTGGCCGCCGAAGACGTATAGGCTATTGTTCGCTACGATGCTTCCACGGTGCATACCGCCCACTGGGATAGGAATCTCTTCTCGCCAACTCTCTTCCACCGCGGTTTCGCCAGAAACTCCGAGACTCCAATGGTCCGAGGCCGGGGTCCAGCGGTCCTCGGTCGCCCCACCCAGAAAATGTAGGCGCCCGTTCCAGAGCACTGTAACAGCGGCGTAGCGTGCGGCAGGGACTTGCGGAAGTGCGCTCCAGTTCCCTGTTACTGTGTCATAGCCGAATACATCCCTCACCGCCGGCTTACACTCCGACCCCACTTGTCCGGATACGACGTAGAGGAAACGGAGTCCGTCGGTCGCGACCGTCGCATGCGAATGGGCGACCCCCTTCGGCAACGGGCGTGGCTGTAGCCAAACCTTATCTTCCAGGTCGAAGACCTCAATCCAGTCGCTCACCGCGCCGAGTTCAAGATAGCCACCTACTATGTAGAGATGCTTTCCAACCTGGGCCGCTCCCACGTCATAAAGTCCGTGCCGGCACGGCAAACCTCGATTCCAGGACAAGCCGGTGCGGCTGCTCACGTTCCACTCTACCCGCCGTTCGTCGAGCGCATCGCGCAGTCTCTTAATGTATCGCATTCAAGTATCCCGGCACGTTCGACCGCCCAAGGCAGTGTGATCCATACGACGATGGTTTAAACGTCAACTAACTGCCTGTGCCCAACTCAGCGTACTTGCGGCGTGGAATGCGCAGGAAATGTACAACATACTTATGAGCACTGAGCGGCGGGCGAGCGGACTGGGGACTGTACCGTGTGGGCCCAGATGCAAACACCACTTAACGCTCCCGGTTCTTTGCTATCTCGGCGCACGGCCCGCTTGCAAGCCTTTCTGTAAGCAAGACATTCTTTCCAAGCGTGCAATCAGGTTTCTTACAGCGCCTGGACCCCAAGTTCTGGATCGGCGACTCCTGATCCCTCTGTTTGTCAATTCAGCTGCGATGGCCCTGAGCGAGGTGTGCCCCGACATTCGGACGTCATCCAGCACTGTCGCCAAGTCCGCCGCAAACGCCGTTGCGTTTGCCGAAACTGCCGCTCGTAAAGCCGCGCCACCTTTCCCCGCCCTCTGCAGGCTCTCGGCCCCATTTGGGTTGCCCAGCTTCACCCCGCGGGCTTTAGCGACCGCCAGTGCCTCTTTCGTGCGGCGCGAGATGGCCTCCCGCTCTGCCTGGGCCACCAGTGCCATGATGCCGACGGTCAGGTCGTTCGCCTCAGGCATGTCCACTGCGACGAACTGGACGCCGCTGTCACGCAGAGCGAGGAGGAAGGCGGCATTGCGGCTGAGCCGGTCGAGTTTGGCGATGACCAGCGTTGCGCCAGTGACCTTCGCCAGGTGCAGCGCCTTGGCCAGTTCCGGCCGGTCGGCCTTGCGCCCACTCTCAACCTCGGTGAACCGCGCGAGGACCACGGACCCGCGCGATGCCGCGAAGTCCTCGATCACCTTGCGCTGTGCCTGGAGGCCAAGGCCGCTCGCCCCCTGCCGAGCCGTCGAGACCCGCTCGTACGCCACCAGCCGTTGCCCCGCCTCCATCTCCGCCCCCTGTACACAACTGCCTAACGTTCGTTGCGCAGGTGTGTACATCGGACAACCGTCCATATCGTAGCGGTAAGTCCTGGTTCATTGCAGTTTTGAACTCACACCGCCCGGTCGACTAGAGCGTCGCGCTCACGAACGCTTTAGGCGCAGCGACGTGGCCGGCCTCTGCAACCCGAACCCGGAGCCCTCTTGGCGTAAGGCTGGCCGGAGGTAATCGGGAACAAACAGCCAGGTCGCTCATTGAATAGCTATGGCTTGGACGACTGATTGGCCCCGCTTACTGGCGGCTCTTGCGTCGCCGTTGCGAGTCAGGCTGTAGGTTAGGAGGGTCAATAGTGATCGAGCGAATTAGAAATTTCTTCTCCGAGCTCGAGAGACGCGGGGGTATCCAGATCCCTGCCCGGATTAATTGCAGCCCTTTCTGGAATGCGTCTGATCCAGTGGAGGCTCGGCTTGCGGCAGCCTTATCGACATTCCCTGAGGACGAACTAAGCTTCTTGATCATGAGCTTTGGCCTCGATGGGCAGAACCCAAAAGCGCCCCATGTTGTCGCGGACGCACTCGGTATCATGCTCCCCAGGGTGCTTGATACCCGCACCGCGGCCGAGGTTCGGTTGCGCAACAGAACGGAGACGCGCGAGCTAATCGAGGCAATTGCGGGCGAAGAGGTCCCAGACCTTGAGGGCCATCTTGAGTTGATGTCCATCATGCCCAACAAACAGAACCGCAGAGCCACCACCGATCTTTGGTTCTTCGGCCGGCGGCCATTACGAAGACTGGCGCTGAGCACTGCGCTGGAAGGTGGCTTCGTCGCTTTCCTGGAGCTCGTACGCCAAAATCGTGAACTAAGGTCACATACGCTGCCGAGAGATCGGGGGCGTCAGATCGGCTCGGCTTGGTTCTAGGCCCGCTGGCTGCGGTTGCCTTCGATCCTACGCCATCCCGTGGGCTTCTTCATTTGGCCCCTTATGGCAGTCGATCCCTGAGCGCGTTGAAGGTTCGGCGGATGGCAGCGGGATGCCGGGTAGCGCGCTGCCCCCGGCTAACGTGCCACGGGCGTAATGACTGTATCGCGCATTGCGTTTATTAGCTCCGCGATCCGTCCGCCTTGAAGGCTCGAACGAGAGCTGGGTTCCAACAGGTTGCAACCCGATGCGGAGAAGAAGCCGGATGCCCATCCGTCGCAATGGGCGGAAAGCGGGCATTCGCTACACGATCGGATGGATGCAATGTTTAGCGGAAAGTGGACATCCAGTCCGCTGCGCGCCCCGGGTTCACCGCGAGCTTGGCTGCTCACCACACGCACCGTAGAATGCAGGGCAAGGTCGGCAAGTCTCAGTCGAAGCTGCAGCAGCGCGTCGACCTGTGCAACGAAGCTCAGGTGCTCCCTGTCCAGAAGCGGTCGGCAATTATAAGAGAGGATAATACACATGGGTGAACCGCGTTACCGCCGAGCGACCGCAACGGACTTGGGCGCGATTGTCGCGATGCTGGCCGACGACGTACTCGGTGCGTCGCGGGAAAACGCTTCGCGATCCGTAGATGACTATTACCGGGCTGCATTTGCAGAGATTGATGCCGATCCGAACCAGTTTCTTTGCGTGGTTGAGGATGGGCAGCACATTGTCGGAACCCTGCAGCTCACCTTCATCCCAGGTCTTTCTCGCAATGGCACCAAGCGTGGACAGATCGAGGCGGTACGGATTGTGAGCGATCGGCGCGGCGGCAAGCTGGGCGAAGCGATGTTTGTCTGGGCGATCAGCGAGTGCCGGGCACGCGGGTGTTCGTTGGTTCAGCTCACAACGGACAAGGCTCGGCCAGACGCCCATCGTTTCTATGACCGTCTGGGTTTTGAGCCGACCCATATTGGATACAAGCTAAAGCTCTGAGGATGGGCAGCTAACTACCCGTTACGCTGGGGCACCTGCAGATGCGGCTAGGTCGGCCTGGCGCGAACGTCCGGTCTGGCGGGCCGTCGCGCAGCATAAACTGGTCGCACCAACGGCGCACTGGGCCGTTCGTGACTCAGTAACTCTCATCGCCGCCACCAGAAATGTGGTGCCGTTCAGTGTCGAGGCCAGCGAAATGTGGTCGAACCGGGCTTGGGCAAAGAAGGTGCATTAAGCGGAACCGGGCTGCACCCAGATGACTTTACACTGTGAATATCGGCCTCCGATACATCCGGGGAAAAACCTGAACCTGAGGGAGATGCTTGACGCATGAAGTATCTGATCGGTGTAGGCGCTCTGATTGTGATCGTGGGCGGCTCCTTGTTGCTGTTTCCCGCTCCCAGACAGGTCCCCGAGCCGACAGCGGTGGTGACGGCACCCGGTGCACCGGCCACTGGACCAGCAACTGCGTCGGCCCCTGAGGAAGGAACCACGCCCGAAGTTGTCGCCCAGCCCGCTGAAGGTTCGCTCACCGGCGCTCAGGATGAATGGCTGCTGTCGTTGGCAACAAGCACCCGCGAAAGCCTGCCCGCATCCGTGTCTGAGAGCTTGACGATAACCGACGCGCTGTTCCTGCCGCGGATGCGGATCATGGAATACACCTATGTGTCGAGTGCCTTGGACGCCCCCGCTTCTGCCCGAGAGATGCGGACCCTGATCGACTCTGGCGCCGAGCGGCTCTGCCTTGAGGGGCAAGAAATGTTCGAGATGGGCGTGACGTTGCGCAACAGTTTCAGGGATCTGGAAGGCGTTCTTTTTCAGCGTGTCTACCTGCTGCCCGAAGATTGCCAGCAGTTCTACTGATCTTTTGCCGGTCGCCTGCGGCCAAAAGGAATACATCATGTCTCTCGCTTCGTTTCGGTCCAGCACGGCGCTGGTCGCCAGCTTGGCGCTTGTTCTGCCGCATCCTGCGTTGGTCTCGGTCGCCTGGTCGCAAGAGATCGAATTGCTGTGCGTTGATGAAAGCCAGCCGCCGTGTCCCGCGGGGCAGCCGGAACAAGGCTCGACCCAGGTAGAACGCGCAGCTTTTTCGGCCGCCGAGGCGTCGCGCCGAGCGGCCGAAGCAGAGGAAACCGCCCGACTGACCGCAGAAGCCGCCATCGCCTCCGAAGCCGAGGCGTTGCGGCTGCAGCAAGTCGCCGCAGAGGCAGAAGCCGCGGGCGCCGCCGAGGCTGGACAGGCGCGACTCGATGCGGAAGCCGCAGTGGCCGAAGCGACACGCCTAACGGCCGAGGCCGAAACGGCCCGCTATATGGCGGCCCAGGCGGTGGCGGAAGCTGAAGCACAGGCCATCAGGGCGGCCGAAGTCGAAGCGCAGGCGGAAGCGGAAGCGCAGGCCATTGCGGCGGCGGAAGCCGAGGCTGAGGAACAGGCGGCGAGCCAGGCAGAAGCGGAGGCGCAGGCTATCGCTGCGGCAGAAGTAGAGGCCGAGGCACAGGCGGCAAGCGAAGCGGAAGCGGCTCAGCTTGCGGCTGAGGCGGCGGCTGCTGCGGAAGCGGAAGCGCAGGCCATCGCTGCGGCGGAAGCCGACGCCGACGCACAGGCGGCGACCGAGGCGGAAGCGGCCCGGCTAGCGGCTGAGGCCACAGCGGAAACGGAAGCACAGGCCATCGCGGCGGCGGAAGCAGAGGCCGACGCACAGGCGGCGAGCGAGGCGGAAGCGGCTCGGGTTGCGGCTGAGGCGGCGGCTGCTGCGGAAGCGGAAGCGGAAGCGCGGGCCATCGCTGCAGCGGAAGCCGACGCCGAGGCGCGGGCGGCGACCGAGGCGGAAGCGGCCCGGCTAGCGGCTGAGGCCACGGCGGAAACGGAAGCGCAGGCCATCGCGGCGGCAGAAGCCGAGGCCGAGGCGCGGGCGGCGACCGAGGCGGAAGCGGCTCAGCTAGCGGCTGAGGCCACGGCGGAAACGGAAGCGCAGGCCATCGCGGCGGCGGAAGCAGAGGCCGAGGCAAAGGCGGCGAGCGAGGCAGAAGCGGAAGCGCAGGCCATCGCTGCGGCGGAAGCCGCGGCCGAGGCACAGGCGGCAAGCGAGGCGGAAGCGGCTCAGCTTGCGGCTGAGGCTACGGCAGAAGTGGAAGCGCAGGCCATTGCAGCGGCGGAAGCAGAGGCCGAGGCACAGGCGGCGAGCGAGGCGGAAGCGGCTCGGCTTGCGGCTGAGGCGGCGGCTGCAGCGGAAGCGGAAGCGGAAGCGGAAGCGGAAGCGCGGGCCCTCGCTGCGGCGGAAGCCGACGCCGAGGCAAAGGCGGCGAGCGAGGCGGAAGCCGCTCGGCAAGCGGCTGAGGCTACGGCAGAAGCGGAAGCGCAGGCCATTGCAGCGGCAGAAGCAGAGGCCGTCGCACAGGCGGCGAGCGAGACGGAAGCGGCTCGGCTTACGGCTGAGGCGGCGGCGGCTGCGGAAGCGGAAGCGCAGGCCATTGCGGCGGCGGAAGCAGAGGCCGACGCACAGGCGGCGAGCGAGGCGGAAGCGGCTCGGCTAGCAGCTGAGGCAGCGGCAGAAGCGGAAGCGCAGGCCATCGCTGCGGCGGAAGCCGAGGCTCAAGCACAGGTGGCTAGCGAGGCAGAATCGGCTCGGCTTGCGGCTGAGGCCGCGGCGGAAGCGGAGACGCAGGCCATCGCGGCGGCAGAAGCCGAGGCCGAAGCACAGGCGGCGGGCGAGGCGGAAGCGGCACGGCTTGCGGCTGAGGCGGCGGCTGTGGAAGCGGAAGCCGAAGCGCGGACCATCGCTGCGGCGGAAGCCGAGGCCGAGGCACAGGCGGCAAGCGAGGCGGAAGCGGCTCAGCTTGCGGCTGAGGCTGCGGCGGAAGCGGAAGCGCAGGCCATTGCCGAGGCCAAGGCTCAGGCGTTGTCGGCGGCCGAGGCCGACGCGTTCCTACTTGCCGCAGAGCAGGCTGCGGCCTCTGCTGCGGCTCGGGCCGAAGCCGCATCGGCGGCAGACGCGAAGGCGGCGCAATTGGCCGCTGCGGAGGCGGCCGCGGCGGCTGCAGAAGCGCAGGCGCAATCAGCCATGGAAACCGAAGCTGCCCGGCTGGCAATAGAGAGAGCAACAGCGGCGGCCGCAAGGGTTGAGGCGGCGCGGCTCGCGGCGGCGCAGGCTTCGGCGACGGCGGAAGTCTCGGTTGTGATCAATCTAATAGATCCGACGGTCAGCCAAGGCTACGCCCCGCCTGCCGCGGCCACTCCGAAAGCAGCTGCGCCCGAGGAGGTCGTGCAAGAATCACTGGATGAGCGAACTGTGCGAACCAGTTCTGAAGACTTCGCGACAGGGGTCGACGATCCGTTTGCCCGTGTGACCGAGGACAATCGGCTGACCAATATCGAAAAGGCTTTGCTGCTGGGTCTCGGTGCTGTTGTCGTCGGATCGGTGCTGAAAAACGGGGACCGGGTGGTAGCGAATTCGGGCGACCGGGTGGTCGTCGAGGGCGCGGGCGGGCTCACCATCTACAAGGACGACGACGCGCTGCTACGGCAACCCGGTGCAACGATGCGCACGGAAACCTTCGATGACGGCTCTACCCGCACCATCCTTGTTCGCCAGGACGGTGCGCAGGTGGTGACTATCCGGGATGCGCGCGGGCGGGTCCTGCGCCGTGTCGTGGTCTATCCAAATGGCATGGAACACGTGCTGTTCGACGATCTGCTGCCGGAACCCGCCGTCAACGTCCGCCAGTTGGAGGCGACGCGCCCGGAACCGCGCAGGCTTTCCGCCGACGAAAGCGATCTGGAGGTGCTGCGAGCCGCGCTGCGCGAAGACCTCGCCCTCAACGCGGAACGGACGTTCAGCCTGCGCCAGATCCGTGAGATCGAACAAGTCCGTAGCCTTGTCCCAGCCATCGAACTGGACACCATAATTTTCCCGACCGGTTCTGCGGCGATCCCGCCGGCTCAGGTGCGGCAGCTCTTGAAGCTTGGTATCCTGATCGAGGAGTTGGTACTGGAGAACCCACGAGAGATGTTCCTGATCGAAGGTCATACCGATGCGGTGGGCGATGACACGGAAAACCTCGCTCTGTCGGACCGGCGTGCGGAATCCGTAGCCCTTGCTCTGACCGAGACGTTCCACATCCTGCCCGAAAACCTGATTGTTCAGGGCTATGGCGAGGCGTTCCCTAGGGTTCAGACCGAAACATCGGAAGAACGCAACCGCCGCGTTACTGCGCGCCGGATCACCCCGCTTCTTAGACAGCTGGCAGAAAACTAAGGCTGCTCTGTCTGCAAAGCACCTCGGTCGACCCAAACGCCAACGCAGGTGCAGGCGCTTCGATGGGCTTTCAGGGCAGTCCTGTTGCGACCACATCCGTGCGATCTAAAAGTACGCTCTGCGTGCCGCGCGCTGCGAGTTCGGACGAACCTTCGGTGGTTTCTCGAGACTCCTATTGGGTTAACCCAACTCTCCTAAGATTGCGCACGCAAATCAGACAGGAAATTGGCATCAACCACACGGCAATTCAGACTAGTGAGGAGCTGCTTAGGTGGTACAACCCCATCGGTGCGTCGGACTTAAGTGCCCGCTTCGAAAACTGACATACGGGGGCGAACGACTGCATTGGGCGAGCTCAGACCTTCAGCATCTGCTGCTCCCATTCGGCGGGAAACGGGCGCATAGCGGTCGCCAAGGTGACCTTCGACCCTTTCCCCCCATCCAGGATCGCCTCGACAACCTGCGGGGCGAGCAGGGTCAGGCGAAGTATGCGGCTTACGAATGACAGTGTGAGCCGTTCGCGCTCGGCCAGCTCGGTAATGGTCGCGAACTCACCCGTCTCGAGCATCCGTTTCCAGGGTGGCATCGGCCGGTGCTGGCTTAGCGGTGCACTCCGGCAGCTGCATTTCCTTCCGCCCGCCGCGCTTCACCAGGTGGAACGGGACGTAGAGCGTGACGGTCTCCGAGACCGGCTCTCTTCGGTTCACGCCGCGTCCCTCACCTTTGTGCGCATCTCACTCGCCAGCCCTGTCAGCCCGTCTACGCGCAGCCGAACGTCCAGACCGGCGGTGCCGATGTCCACCCGCTCGACCAGCAGCGCCACGATGCGGGCCTGCTCAGCCGGGAAGAGCTCGTCCCACAACGGATCCAGTCCCATGAGGGCTTCTCTGGCGTCAGTTTCGCTGACGGTGCCGGCATGCTCGCAGACCGCCTTCCAAGTTCCCGCGATGATCTCCGGCTGTCGGAAGACCACACGAAGCTGGTCGATGACGGCGGCCTCGATCTGGCCCGCGGGCACTCGGCCAACCGGGCACGAGCCAGCGCCATGCTTCAGCACCGTCTGGCTGACATAGTAGCGATAGAGCCGCCCGCCCTTGCGGGTATGGCTGGGCGAGAACGCAACACCGTCAGGCCCGTAGAGAAGACCTTTCAAGAGCGCGGGCGTGTCCGCACGGGTCCGTGCGGCTCGCTTCCGCGGGCTTTCCTTAAGAATGGCGTGCACCTTGTCCCAGTCATCCCGATCCACGATCGGGGCATGCTCGCCGGGATAGCTGGTTCCCTTGTGAACGGCTTCACCGATGTAGACCCTGTTGTTCAGCATCCGGTAGATGAACTTCTTGTCGATGCGGTGACCCCTGCTGCTGGTGACACCCCGCTCCGCCAGTTCGCGCGCAAGCAAAGTCGCGGATCCGATCTCGATGAACCTGGTGAAGACCCAGCGGACATGGGCGGCATCCTCGGGCCTCTCTATCAACTTACGGTCCTGGACCACATAGCCCAGCGGCACACCGCCCCCCATCCACATGCCCTTCCGGCGCGAGGCGGCGATCTTGTCGCGGATGCGTTCGCCAGTGACCTCCCTCTCGAACTGCGCGAAGCTGAGGAGGATGTTCAGCGTCAGCCGCCCCATCGAGGTGGTGGTGTTGAACGACTGGGTGACGCTGACGAAGGTCACGCCATTCCGGTCGAACACCTCGACCAGCTTGGAGAAGTCCATCAGCGAGCGGCTAAGGCGGTCGATTTTGTAGACCACCACCACGTCGACCAGCCCGTCCTCGATATCTGCCTGGAGCCGCTTCAGACCCGGCCGCTCCAGCGTGCCGCCGGAGATGCCGCCATCGTCGTATTGATCGCGAACCAGCACCCAGGCCTCGGACCGCTGGCTGGCGATATAGGCCTCGCAGGCCTCCCGCTGGGCGTGCAAGCTGTTGAACTCCTGGTCCAGCCCCTCCTCGGAGGACTTCCGAGTGTAGACGGCGCAGCGAAGCTTGCGGACGAGTGGCTTGCTCTGTGCGTTCATGTCCGCGCCCTGTGGTTCTTTAGGCCAAAAAAGGTCCAGCCGTTCCAGCGGGTGCCGGTGATCGCGCGGGCGATGGACGAGATCGAGGTGTAGGGCCGCCCCTGCCACTCAAAGCCTTCCTTCGTCACAGTGACGACCTGCTCCACGCCCTGCCATTCGCGAAGGAGCCGGGTTCCAGTGATCGGGCGGTCACGATCAAGGCGCATGCTGCGCTTCTTCTTGTCGCCGCCGTCGAGGTCCTCACCGAGTTGCTCCAGCCGCCGGATGGTCTCGGGCTTCAGCCCGCCGTAGGCCAGTTCCTGGATGCGGTAGGCCAATCGGCTTTCAAGGTAGCGTCGGTTGAACGGCGGCGGTTCGCTGTTGAAGAGATCGCGCCACTGCCGCTTCAGATCCAGCGTCCTGGCGGTCTTCAGCGCGGCCAGGCGCGCGGGGATGGGATCGTGGCCGGTCATGCAACTCTCCGAGATTGACTGGTTGCATGACCCCTCTGCTCAGCCGGGAAGTCTAGCGAACTTTCTCCAGTCTTCTCAGATAGATCGGTTGACTGGCGCTGGAAAAGACGCACCAGGCCGAGCGCCATGATCCGACACAGCTCGGCCCGGCGCTCGGCGGGAGTCATGTGGAAGGGAGAGAGGGGGTTCAAGGCTGCCCCGCCCCGCCGTGCCGGGCGGAGGCTTCAAACGCCAGGACCGCTTCCAGCGGATAGCGAATGCTCCGCCCGAACTTTACGAAGGCGGGCCCTTCCCCGGTGGCCCTCCACCTCTGCAGCGTGCGCTGGCTGATGAGCAAGCGACGCGCCAACGTTTTCTCATTCAGATAAAGGGTAGCTGCGTCCGACGGCGGCGCCGAAGTGCTAATGGTCATGGAAGTCTTCTCCTGTCCTATGAACAGGAGCGACCTACCGGATCGGTTCAGAGACAGTGCAGTGCACTGTCTCTACTTTCTGCGTGTGTGCCAGAGCTTCGCATTGGCCCTTGGGCTGGTCCCCAGGCCGTTTTGATGAGCAATACTCGCTGCGGCAGCAATGGTTTTGCGGTCCCCGATCAGGCGCTGCATTTCCGCCCTTATCGCTTCGGTTCTAGGTTTGGTGATGAGTGCCTTCTGCTTTCCACCGGCGGACGAATTCCGCTCAATCCCTGCGCCAACCTGAACTTTCCCCAGCATGCCACGGTGCTTCTGCACCGCAATCAATCGTGCAAGCTCAAAGATGGCCCAGTCCCGGCTCGCTGGGCTGCCATGCTCCACGGCAAGCAGTGCTTCGGAGATCTTGGCAAGAAACCATTCCGGCGAGAACTTCTTGCAACGAGCCAAGATGTAGGCCGATCCCAGTTCGAACTTGATCGAAAAGGGCCTAGGCGGAACTACCCCATCGAAGAGTTCCCAAGTGTCTGCCTTGACCGAAACATTCCGATCGCCTGGCGGCCAACCCAGCGCCAGGAGTTGAGCATTTAACTCAGCACGAAGTTTCTCAGTGAAGTCACTGAACGACATCTGATTGAGCTTGCCAAGGTGGGCCGCGGCGACATCGTCCAGTGCGTCCGGACCTATCTCCAGCCAGGAGATCGCGTGCATCTCATCTGAGACCCGCACTTCGCTCACTCCCCCTTTGGTGGAAACGAGCGTTGAAACCCGATGCTCCTTTGGTTTTTTAGACACGCGTGCCTCCAGCCGAGCCAAAGAATCAAAAACCTCACCCGGGATCTAAACCCTGTCAACGGACGATCTGTCCGAAGGGTCGTCGGCGCATGGCGCCCATTGACGGCAAATGTCTAAAAGACTGTTTAAATACAGAATGTTATCTTGGTTGTGCAGCAGAGCGCACCTTCGCCCCGCTGCCCGGACAAGCGGTGGGTATCAGACCGTGGCGCTTGTTTCCGGCAAGGGTCTACCATGGGGCAGGACAAGACCAAGCGCAGTCCGAACGACCGAAGCGCGTCCTCGACACCCGACCCGGTGTCGCAAGTAGCGGTCAACCTCAACGGCGCGGGTCAAAGCGTACTTGGGGGCCTAAGCGACGGGGCGGCTCCGGCCAACACGAAATCGCAAGGCAGCAGGGGACCGGCTCGGGCAATTTGCCGGGGCTGGTCATCCTATGCCGTCACTCCAGGGCTCACCAGCCAACAGGATAGAGAGTCAGAGGCTCCGAACATAAGTTAGAAGGGAACCATGCGCACACGCGCGCGAGGAGACCCCGACGAGGACCTACCCCCGCGACCGGAAGCGCCTCGGCGTCTGAACTCAGGTGCTTCCGGCCTGGGCGGGGGGGTGGGTAAAGTCTGGGACCTATGGCAATCAGGGACCGGTGGGGGAAGCCACTGCGGGGTTTTTTTTGTGTGCGCGGGTTTTTCAAACTCCTACTCTCAGCAATTTGCGGCCCGCCGGGCTGAAACACGGCTTGGCCCGGAAGGCGGTGAAAATTATGTTTCTTTTTCAATATTTTATGGGAATTCCGCCATTCTTGATCTCAATCGGCCTGTCGTGCGGCAAACTGGTAGCACAATTCTCAGCATTTCTTTTTCTAAGCGTTACCAGCGTCACTAGCGTTTTCAAACTTTGCAAAAGGGGGGCGCCATGGAGCAACGCACGGATAAATCACGCTCCTTAACGCTGTGGCCCTTGCGTTCCTTGAAGGGAAACATGGACAGGGGATAGTTTGCCACCACGCGACCTGGAATAGCGGACGGGGAAAGCGCCGTCTTGCCTCACACGGGTATTGATTCGAGTGTGCCGGCGCACAGTGGCCAGGTAGAACTTCACGATCAGTTCTCGGTCCAAAGTTGGCAGCCCCGATCATTAGAAAGCTACGACGCAACATCCGAACCCGCTCATTCGCGCTTGGTGAAGCGTATTGGTGGCGAAAAGCCCTGCAACGCGGCCGAATCTGGCAGGCAACATGAGAGAACGCGGTTTCTGGATAGTCTATCCGTTCAATGTCACTACATGTCGGAACCGTTGTCGGTATTGGAATGGTGTAATCCCTGTCGACCGCTTGAAGAGGCGCCTGAAGGCGGCAGGTTCAGTATAGCCCACATCTTCGGCAATGGTTTCTATAGGGATGTCAGAGGATTCCAGCATTTGTTTGGCCTCTTCCATACGCAGCGACTGCACGTAATCAAGCGGTGAGTAGCCTGACGCCGCTTCGAACCGGCGCTTGAACGTCCTGACGCTTAACCCAGAGGCTGCGGTCATCCCTGCAACCGGATTGGATGCGGCATAGTTATCTGCGATCCAGACCTGGGCTGCGCCAATTGCCGCATCATCGTGCTGAGGCGGGCGCACGCGTGCGGCGAAGGGAGCTTGGCCATTGCTGCGGTCGCCGAAGAGGAAAAGCTTGGCCGTGCGACGCGCCTCGTCCTCACCGCAGAACCGCGCCACGATGTAGAGCGCAAGGTCGGTCCACGAAGCGTTGCCGCCCGAGGTAAGGAGGCGATGCTCGGCACCGGAAGAGACCAGAACTCGCTCTGGCCGCAATCGCACTGCGGGATAGCGGCTGCGGATCTGGTCGCTCGCCGCCCAGTGGCAGGTTGCCTCTTCTCCGTCAAGCAGGCCGGCTTCAGCCAAAAGCAATGATCCGGTGCAGACCGAGCAAACCAGTGCTCCCTGTGAGTGCTGCTTTCGAAGCCAATCCGCCACCTCCGGCCATCGGCCCCGCGTCTCTTCATCCCGACCGACGCCCAAGTCGGCAACAACTACGATATCCGCCCGCTGTGCCTCACCGAACGACAGGTCCGGCATGATGGGCAGTCCGACGCTATTGCGAAACGGCTCGCGACTGGCGGCAACGATGCGTGGAAGGAACCGGCGAGGTCCCGGCGGCCAGCCGGTCAACAGTTCCCAGCCCGATCCGACATAGGAGAAGACCTCGTAAAAGCCATGCAGCACCGCGGCTGAAACCTCGGGGATCGCGACAAGGCAAACAGAGATCTTCTTCGGAGCGAAGGGAGTGGGCATCCCGGATGCTGGCACATTTGGACCGTTTCTGTCGAGTCTGTGGCTCACGGTCGAGAGCTGCACCATGCGATTAGGCCGCCACACGGCCACACGGGCCGCAGCTATCGAAAGGCTTACTCCATGACTGACATTACTTTGGCATTACGCGGCGAGCGCCGCCTTGCGCAGCGACTGCGCCTCTGGATTGCTTCGCTGCTCCGTCGTCGGACGCCCGCTGCGGATCTCGACACACTGTCAGATCATATGCTGCGCGACATCGGCATCGAGCGTGACCCGATTGAACAGATGGCAATCCGAACGCTGCACGACGCCATGCGCTACTCTGGCTGATCGGGCGGGCAACATCATGACGTTCTCATTCACCCGGCGTCGGCTTCTCGGCAGCACGCTTGTTGCGACCGGCGCGATCCTCTCCGGCCTTGGCTTCGCCCAAGGCGAGACCCTCACCACGAAAGGCAAGATCATGCTTGATTCCTACTCACCCCTGCCCCGCGGCCTGGTGGAGGCCGCCACATTTCCTTTGCTCGAAGCTATTCACGGCCGCCGGTCGCGCCGCTTTGCCAAGGGAGCCAGCATTCCGAACGGTCCACTGGCTTACACTTCCAAGGAACAGCCAGAACCATTGAACTCGACCGAACAGATGCTTCTGATCTCGACTGTCGCGGGCAATACCGGCTGGGTGAACCTGTTCGCCCATCATCCGAACTATGCGGGGAAGCTGCCCAACTACACGGCAGCGGCAGGCGGGCGCAGCTTTCCGTCGTCGGCAGGGTTCAACACCACGGAGTTCTTCTTCACCGACGACACGGGCGTCTACTTCCTGCCGACCCGGGACATGGTGCCGGTGGCTACCGATGGCAGTCTGGACCTGAAGGACTGGACCGAGGAGCACCGGAAGCGGATCGTGAAGTTGGCAGACGGGCGGCTGAACGTTCCGGCTGCCATGCCCTACATGGAAGGCCACAACACCTGGTGCGCCAACGTGCCGGGTTCCACCCTGATCTGGCCGGTTGCGGACGTAGCGCAGCATGTGATCCTGCTGCTGCTCTACCTGATCCAGAATGGAACCGGCATCTACGACGACGTGAACGGACGCCAGATTCCGGGTTTGGAGAAGTTCTCCCACCGTCTCAACATGTCCGTCGCCTATCCGATGACGTTCCTTGAACAGGTGGCGATGACAGATGTGGCGACCGAGACGGGGACGGCCTGCTACGCTGGTGCCCTGATGCTTCAGGCCTTGGGCCTAGGCGGATGGATGTACACTGGGATCAACCCCTTCGTCGTTCTCGGTGCGAGCGGCGATCCAGCTGTTCCGGGCCTCGGCTTCCAGTTCCAGATGCTGGAAGGCAATCCTTTGCCCTACGTGACCGGCCTGCCTGGCGTCTTCGAGGCCCACGTTCCGCCGCACCATGCGGACATGCGGGCAGCGGTCGAAGCGGTCGTGGCGCGAAAGTTCGGCAAGGGCGGGCCGTTCGACCCCGGTCAGGTCGGTCAATACCGCGAGACAGCGGCCGTTCGGGGATCGGCGGCACCAATCGACGCCGAGGCGGTGGAGATCGCGACGATCATGGCCGACTACGTGTTCTCGACCTTCGGGCGCTTCCCGGCCACTGCTCCAGCAGTTTTCATCAACACCTACCTGCAGGCGCATCGGCTGGATACCGGGTTCTATGACACGCATTTCCGGCCCGGTGCGTACCTGAGGACCCATGCGGACCACGACCGAAACTGGGCCTGATCCAGCTCCCTTGCTCACAGAAGTCCGGCCCAGCCCAACTTCCATAACTTGATTCAGACCGCCCGCTGTCAGTTGGGCGGCCTGAATTCCCTTGCTCTGGACATTTGCCATGACCTCTTCAACTCACATCACGTCGACTGGAACGAAGCGAGCGCGGATCGAACGGATGCGAATCCCCTTCGACGAGCCGCTCGCAATGCTGCGGCTCGCCGTGCCCATCATGCTGATCGCTCTGGTGAACATGGGTATGAGTATCACCGACACTATCATGGTTTCTGCCAGCTTCGGGGCTGATGCTCTGGCCGCCGTAGCTGTCGGCAGCGATTTCTACTCGATCCTTTTCTATCTGGGCGCGGGGACAATTGGGGGTCTCATCCCATTCTATGCTGCCGCAGTTGCTCGGGCCGATCATCTCGAACGGGCGCGACTTGAACGTGTGGGCCAGATCATAGTTCTTTTACTGGCGGGAGTTCTGGTTCCGATCACCTGGACGGCGCCTGACTGGCTGGCGTATCTCGGTCTCGACAAGGGCCTACTTGATGCCGGGCGGGGCTACACCCGAATGATGGCAATTACGCTCCTTCCGATGCTGGGTGTCATGCTGTACCGCACGATCCTGACCGCCGCTGAGCGGCCGAAGGTGTTTCTCTATGTCACGGTGGCCATGCTGCCACTGAATGCCGTAGGCAATCTGGTGCTCATGAACGGATTCGGTTCGATCCCGGCCCTCGGGCCAACCGGCGCGGGCCTTTCGACACTGATCGTCTCGATCACAAGCCTGGTCACTCTGGTCGTTATTGCCCGCAAGTCGACACCTCGGATGGCTGCTGGCAGGATCTCCATCAGCTGGGACGATCTGGCACCCGTAGTGCGCGTGGGGCTTCCCATAGGCATAGCAACCGTGGCCGAACTTGGTATATTTCTGGGAGCCACGCTTTACGCTGCTACCCTTAGCGCCGCTGATGTGGCAGCCCACACATTGACTCTCAGAGTAGCTGGCGTCGCTTACGCTGTTCCAGCAGCGCTCCTTCAGGCTGCTGGGGTGCGGATGTCACGGGCGCAAGCCGGGGCAAACACAAACCTACCCCGCCAGGTGATACGGAGCGCTTTGTGGCTGGGAACGGTTGCGGGGGCATTACTGTCTATTGGCCTTTGCGTAGGTGCGAAGCCGCTTTCAGAGGCGATACTCGGCTATGATGCTGAAGGTATTGCTGCTGCGGGTCTGTCAGGTGGGCTGTTACTTCTTCTCGCGGTCATGGAGTTCGTGGCGAACCCTGGATCAGCGGCGGCGGGCCTGTTGCGCGGAAGAAAAGACACCGGCGCACCAATGTTTTACACGCTCGCAGGTTACTGGTTGATTGGAGCACCCCTCGGTTGGTGGCTGAGCGAGGCGTGGAATTTCGGCATCACCGGCGTCTGGGCCGGACTAACTGCCGGAACGACGGTGACGAGCGCGCTGATGCTGGCAAGGCTTGCGCGCAGCCGTCCGCGCAGCGAGCAGAGGTAATCCGGTTCTTTGATCGCTGTCGTGTTCCTCTTGGAAGCACAGCGGCGGCTGACATGTGCGGCCCTTAGCTTCGCCGTCGTCGCTTTCGGCCCAAAGCCGCCGTTCGGAACACTGGTCGTCATGTTGGCCCGCGGCATCCAGGATCGCTTGCTAGGGTCCTGACATCGGTCGAATCCGGTCTGGTCGGATTCGTGCTGGGGCTGCCCGCCACCTATGCCTTCGCGCATCACGTCAACACCCAGATCAAGCACGCGGAAGCCAAGGTGTAGTCAGGACATGAAACTCGAATAGATCCGACCTCGTTGCGGCAAGTCCACGGTTGCTGGCAATTCGGAAAAGAATGGCATGCTTTTTGGGACTCATACGGGCAAAAGTGCTTACCTCAAAAAGTCACCCTCCACTGGGCATTCTTTCGGATCACGATGTACTGAACGGCCTTCATGGAAGCTCCCTGGGATGTGATTGGCCAGTTAGCTGGCGGCCTCTGTAGATTGTGGCAAAGCTTCCGCAACCCGGTCAATAATGCCCTCCAGCCCCTACGGGCTGGCGAGTCGCAAGAAGTGTCTTCTTGGGACAGCTGCTGCCAGCTTTGGAAGCTTTCATCCAGCAGCGCGGAGTTTGTGTGTGGGCGAGGGTGCATAGCCACCCAGCCGGGATGTCCGCAGGCCGAGACCCACCATCGCCTCGGCCAGCCGCACGGCGCAGGACACACCGTCCAGCACCGGCAGCCCATGTTCCGCCGCCAGATCACTGGCAAGGTCGGCCATGCCAGCGCAGCCAAGGACGATGGCCTCGGCCCGATCCTCAACAACTGCGCGGCCGATTTCGGCACTGATCTTGCGGCGGGCGTCCGAACCGGGATGTTCCAGTGCCAGCACCGCCACTTCCGACGACCGCACTTTGACGCAGCGGGCCGAAAGACCGTAGCGGTGCAAATTGTGCTCCAGCGCCGGGACCGACCGGGCCAGGGTCGTCACCACCGAGAACTTGTTCGAGACCATCGAGGCGAAATGATAGGCGGCCTCGCCAATGCCGATGACCGGGCGGTCGGTCAGGCAGCGGGCGGCATCAAGGCCGGTGTCGTCGAAACAGGCGATGATGACGGCGTCGAAGCCGGGCGCGGTCTGGATGACGTTCAGAAGGCCGGGGACGCTTAATGCCTCGTCGTAGTAGCCTTCGATCGAGACCGGGCCGTGCAGGGGATTGACCGCAACGATCTCGGTCCCCGGGCTTGCAGCTGCGCGCGCGGCGACGCCGATCTTGTCCGTCATCGAGGCGGTGGAGTTCGGGTTGATGACCAGAAGCCGCACGTCAGAGATCCCCGCCCAGATAGGCAGCCTTGATGCGGTCGTCATGCATCAGGTCCTTCGACAGGCCTGACAGCACCACCTGGCCAGTGGACATCGCATAGGCGCGGTTCGAGATCGACAGCGCCATGCGGCTGTTCTGCTCGACCAAGAGGACCGACACGCCCTCGTCCCGGCTGATTGCCACGATCGCACGGGCGATGTCCTGCACCAGCTTTGGCGCAATCCCAAGCGAGGGTTCGTCCAGCAGCAGAAGCTTCGGTTTGGCCATCAGCGCGCGTCCGATCACCATCATCTGCTGCTCGCCGCCCGACAGCGTGCTCGCTTGCTGGGAATAGCGTTCCTTCAGGCGCGGGAAACGGGTCAGGACGCTGTCCAGCGTCGCCTCGATCCCCTGCTTGTCGGTGCGGGTGAAGGCCCCCATCAGCAGGTTGTCCTTCACGCTCATCAGTGGGAAGACCCTCCGCCCCTCTGGGACCATCGCGATCCCGCGCTTGACGATCTCGGCAGCCGGACGCCCATCGATCCGGTCGCCCAGATAGCTGATCGACCCGGATTTGATCTTCCGAAGCCCTGTGATCGCCCGGAGGATCGAGGATTTCCCGGCGCCGTTCGCCCCGATCAGGGCCACCGTTTCGCCCTCCATCAGGTCGATCGACACGCCCTTCAACGCATAGACGTGGTCATAGTACAGCTCGACATTGTCGAAGCTGAGCATCTTCCTGGCGGGCGCCTGCGCCGCTTCGGGTTGGGTTGCGGTCTGGGTCATGTTCTACATCCCGATGGCGGCGTCTTCGCTGCCAAGATAGGCTTCGATGACGCGCGGATTGGCCTGGATTTCGGCAGGTGTGCCTTCGGCGATCTTCTCGCCGAAGTTGATGCAGACGATGCGGTCCGAGATTTTCATCACCGCCGGCATGTCGTGTTCGACCAGCAGGACCGTCAGCCCCCGCTCGTCGCGCAACCGGCGCACAAGGGCGACCATCCGCATCGTCTCGTCATGGTTCATCCCCGCAAAGGGCTCGTCCAGCAGGATTATATGGGGATGCGTGGCCAGCCCGATTGCCATCCCCAGCGCCCGAAGATGTCCCTGCGGCAGGTTCGACGCCATCTCGTCCCGGATCGCCTGCAGGCCAAGGAAGTCGATGATGTCGTCGGCCGACTTTCCGAACTCCGCCTCATCCGCCTTGGCTTGCGCCGTGCCGAAGAAGAAGCCCAACAGCGAGGCCTTGGACCGCAGATGGTGCGAGACGATGACGTTTTCGCGCACCGTCATCGACTTGAAGATCGTCGTCTCCTGGAAGGTCCGCACCACGCCCAGCCGCGCCACCTTGTGCGGTGGCAGGCCGGAGATCCTGGCGCCCTTGTAGATCACCTCCCCCGTCGTCGGCGTGACGAACCCGGCGATCTGCTTGAAGAGCGTGGACTTCCCCGCCCCGTTCGGACCGATCACCGACAGGATCTCCTGCGGGGCGACGTCAAAGCTGATGTCGTTGTTGGCCGTCAACCCGCCATAGCGCTTTGTAACATTCTTGATTTGCAGGATCGGGGTCATTTGCGGCCCTCTTTCTTGTCCAGCAGGCTGAGGACGCCGTTAGGCAGGACCAGCATCAGCGCGATCAGCGCCCCAGAGTAGATAAGCAGCTGGTATTCCTGGGCGATGGAAAGCAGGTCCCACCCGAAATAGAGGAGCAGCGTCCCCAGCATCGGCCCGAACACATAGCTGAGGCCGCCCAGGAAGCAGTAGAGCATGAAGTTAACGCTATCCTGCACCACGAAGGAGGACGGATAGATCGACTGCGAGATGGCAACGAAGATCGCTCCCGCCAGCCCGCCGAAGAAGGACGAGATGGCGTAGGCCAGCACCCGCAGCATCGCGGTGTTGACGCCGATGGAGGCCGAAAGCTCCTCGTTCTGCTGCAAGGACCGGCAGAGGTGGCCAAGACGCGAATTCACGATGCGCCAGAGGACAAGGTAGGTCAGCGTCATCAGAAGCGCGGCCATCAGGTAGAAGGCGAGCTTCGGGTTCTCCAGCGTCGCGAAGTCCGGGATGATCGTCAGGCCGAAGACTGACAATTCACCCGGCAGCGGGATCGAGGTGATGCCCTTCGCGCCATTGGTGATGGGCAGGGCCAGCGCCGTCAGACGCGCAACCTCGGTCAGAACCAGCGTGACCATCGCAAAGTAGACGCCGCGCAGCCGCAGGATGGGCAACCCGATCAGCACCGACACGGCGGCGCAGAAGATGCCGGCCAAGGGCAGCGTCAGCCAGAAGCTGACCCCGTACTGCGTCATCAGGACGGCCGAGACATAGCCTCCCATCAGCGCATAGGCGCCTTGGCCGATGTTGATCCGGCCGATGTAGAAGGTCAACCAGACCCCGGCTGCAGCCACCGACAGCAGGGCGACCGAGGTGAGGGTGTAGTAGAAGTCCCACCGCCCGCTCAGGTAGATGATCGCCGGGACCAGGACGAAGACACCCAGCAGGAAGGCTCCGATGCCCAGCAGGCGTGACATGGACATCGCGTTGCCTTTGACGAGGGGAGTTGATTGCGTTTGATCGGTCATGGTCTCAACCCCAAGGTTTGCCCATCAGGCCCTGCGGCCGGATGGCGAGGAAGATCATCAGCGTCACGAAGATCATCAGGTAGGTGACGTCGCCATAGGCGGCCAGAAGCGTCAGGCCGACCGACTCCATCATTCCAAGGATGAACCCGCCGGCGATGGCACCCGAGATGACCCCGGCTCCGCCGATCATGATCATCAGGAACGCCTTCACCGAGGTCGGCCCGCCCATCCCGAGGTTGATCCCGGTGATCGTCACCAGAAGCCCGCCGACCAGTCCGGCCAGCATCGCACCCAGGGCAAAACCGATCATCGAATAGCGGTCGACATCGACACCCATCAGCTGTGCCGCAACCCGATCCTGCGCCAGGGCCCGCATCGCGCGGCCCGTGCGGGAATACTGCATGAAAAGGATGAACCCGATGATCAGCGAGATCGCCAGCACCCCGATCAGGATGCGGTCATAGGGCATGATCAACCGCATGTCCCAGTTGAACACGCCGTCCACGATCTTCGGCACACCGCGTTGCTTTTCGCCGAAGATCAGCAAGATCACCGCATCCAGGAAGAATGCGATCCCTGCGGCCAGCAACATGGTGGACTCGTCGCGTCTCGATTTCCGGATGACCGGGCGGAACAGGAACTTCTCGATCATCGCCCCCATCACCGCCAGCACGACGGCCGAGGCGATCAGCCCCACGATGAACGGCAATCCCAACTGGGCGACCACTGTGTATGTGACGAAGCCGCCGAAGACGTACATCTGCCCGTGGGCAAAGTTCAGCACGTTCATCAGCGAGAAGATCAGGGTCAGGCCCAGGGCAATCAGGGCGTATTGCGCGCCAAGATAAAGGCCGTTGGCTAGGATCTGTTCCATGGAGGGGTCCTTTGCGAAAGACGACAGGGCCCGAACCGGGAGCGCGCCCGGGCCCTGCAAGAGACTGAACCGTCGTCGGACCTCAGTCGACCTGAGCGACGAACAGCGTCTCGAACTTGCCATCCTTGAACTCGTTCACCACCAGCGGCACCGAAACCTGGCGCTTCTGGCCGAAGGACGAGGTGCCGACATAGGTCAGCTTCGCGTCACCGACCATGAACGGATTGGGCGCACTGAAGGTGTCCATCGTGGTCTTGAACTCTTCGACGTTGTCGATCGCCGCCGGGTTCGCCTTCAGGGTCTCGATGATGTATTCCAGCGCGTAGACCTTGGTGTTCGACTCGTCGTTGTATTCGCCGAACATCTCGGTGTAGCGGGTCACGAATTCCTTCATCGTGTCGCTGGCAAGCTCGGGCGTCGAAGCCCCGCCGACCGAGATGAAGCCGTTCGCAAGCTCGCCCGCACCTTCCGCCAGCACGGCGGCATCCTGCGCGGTCTCGGTCGAAATCAGGCCGGTGTAGCCCAGTTCCCGAGCCGAACGGATCAGCTGCGGGGCGTTGGCAGGCGACACACCCGACAGGACCAGCAGGTCCGGCGCGGTCTGGATCACAGGCAAGAGGACCGGGGTGAAGTCGGTGGTGTCCATCTGGTACGTCACCGTGTCCGAGACGACTTCAAGGCCCAGTTCACGGGCAGCGGCGGCACCCGAGTCACGCTGGCTCAGCGGGTCGGATTCGTTGCCGGCGATGAAGGCAACCTTCTTCACACCCTTGTTTTCCATCAGATATTTATAGATCGCCGGACCCGACTGGTAGTTCGCAACCATGCCCAGGATCGCGTTCGATGCGGGCGCGGTGTAAAGCTCTTTCGGGAAAGCGTAGGGGAAGTACATGATCCCGTTCTGCTCGGCCACCGGGCGAACGGCGGCGGCACCGTCATCGACGTTCGGGCCGACGACGTAGTGGATGCCGTCCTGCGCCATCTTCTCCATGCCCGCGATCGCGCGCTTGGGGTCCTTCTGGTCGTCAAATGGGACGATCACAATGTCATAGGTGGTCTCGCCGATCTTTACCCCGCCCAGCTCGTTCAGCCAGGCAGCACGGGCTTCCATCGAGCGCTGGTTCGAGATGCCCCAGGCCGCTGCGGGACCCGAGGTCACGCCGACAAAGCCGATCTGCAACTTGGCATTTTCGGCCCAGGCGGCACTGGTTGCCGTGACGGCAAGTACGAGGGACAGGCCCGTCGTCGCAAGGAAACTGCGTCTCTTCATTCTGATGCTCCCTGTTGTTGGTCTGCGGAATCCTGTCCGCGACAAATCGAGGATGAATTTGCTGACAGGATTGTCAACAAAAAAGTTCACCCTCGTTCACGATGCGCACTTGATGGAGGCACTTGTTCCCCTGTAGCCTGAAAGACGACCAGTTCCTGAAACGGACATTTGCATGGACACGCTCGGCAACACCGCCGAACAGAGCACGCGTTACGACGAGTTGAGTGAGGAAGAGATCGTCGATCGAATCTTCGAGGCGATCATTGACCAGCGCCTTCCACCCGGCACCAAGCTGTCCGAGGCCGCGCTTTGCGAGGCCTTCAGCGTTGGCCGGATGAGGATCCGGCAAAGCCTCCTTCTCCTCGCCAGTCGCGAGGTCGTCGAGCTGCTTCCGAACCGCGGGGCCTTTGTCGCCTCGCCCTCCGCCGAACAGGCGAGAGAGGTGTTCGAAGCCCGCTTGATGATCGAGCCTACCGTGGCACGGCTGGCCGCCGAACGTGCCACGCCCGACGACCTGAAGAAGCTGGAACAGCACCTGCAGCTTGAACACGCGGCCCATCACGGCAGCAAACGCCGCGACGCGATCCGGCTGTCCGGCCAATTCCACGTGCTGCTGGCCGAGATCGCCGGCAATGCCGTGGCGCTGCGCATGGTCAAGGAGCTTGTGACCCGCACCTCGCTTATCATCGGCATCTTCGGCAGCCCCGGCGTGTCCAACTGCCGGGACGAGGATCATGACGAGATCTTTGAGGCCTTCCGCACCGGAAACCTGGAGGCGGCGACCCGGCTGATGTCAGCCCATCTTCGCCACATCCAGGAGCATCTGGAGTTGAACGGCCCGGCCGAGGGAAGCAGCGACCTGGTGGCGATCTTCCGCAAGTAGCGGGTTCACGTGAAGTGTGGTTTAATCTGCAGTCGTAGAGTGCAATTAAATGCAAGATTGGTCGCTTTTCACTGCAACCATCTTAAGTGTTGCCACCACCGCAAAGGGCCACTTTTTGCCCATAGCTAGGGTGCCGACCGTCTCGATGCTTCTGATCCAAAGCAGACACTTGCGTTTTCCATGCTGTCACCGACCGGCGACGCACTTCACTACAAGAAGACAGGAAACCTGCGCGCCGTCCAACTACTGCTGGGACATACGAAGATGGACAGCACAGTGCGCTACCTCGGCGTCGATCTTGAGGACGCCTGTCGCTCTCGGAGGGGATCGACCTGTAAAACGACCGCCCCGACCGGCATGTTAGGTGCCGGTCCGCCCAAACCGAACAACAGGCTGGACCGACCTGATCCGGTCTTCCGGGCGCGCTACATCGCGCTGCTGGAGGAAAATTCGAAAAACGTCCTGTCCGCGGATGCACTGACAGGCCGCATTAGGGATCACGCAGCGGTCATCGCACCGACAGCCCTGCGGGACCAATCTCGCGACGGTTACGAGGCTGCGGTGACCAACCTGGTGCAGTATGTCAGGCGCAGCGAGGCGGATCTGCAAGCCTTCCTTCAAGCCCATCTTTAATCAGCGGGAACTTCCAGATCCTGCAGCGAACGACCGCTTCCCGCCCTAAGCAGTCGTTCAGACAACCCGTTCGTGTGGGCATCCAGCCAGAGTTCGACCGCAGTTCCACTTCACGCTGAGGGAACTCGGAGCGAACTTTTTGAGGAGGCTTTGGAAAATCGTTCTGCTACAGGGCACTACGCGCTGAGCACCAAAACCGCGCAGTCAAGAGGTACAGAGAATACCAGGTTGTAGAGAACGCACACACGACCCTAAGCGGACGGGCTGGTTCACAGCCACACCCGCATAACCCTCAAAAACAACGGAAAAATCCGGCCGCTGCCGGAT
>LNFM01001040.1_pt1 | contig 27933 bp, 24 predicted proteins | sample 596031 | NCBI WGS metagenome assembly LNFM01 (sample SAMN04254537, study PRJNA301005) | activated carbon metagenome | isolation source: dual media filters at the Ann Arbor, Michigan drinking water treatment plant | place: USA: Ann Arbor
CATCACCACCGACCACCTCTCGCCCTCGAACGCCATCCTGGCCGACAGCGCCGCCGGCGAATACCTGGCGAAGATGGGCCTGCCGGAAGAGGACTTCAATTCCTACGCCACGCACCGCGGCGACCACCTGACGGCACTGCGCGCCACCTTTGCCAACCCCACGCTCACCAATGAAATGGCGGTGGTGGACGGCGCGGTGAAGAAGGGCTCGCTGGCGCGCGTGGAGCCGGAAGGCCAGGTGATGCGCATGTGGGAAGCGATCGAAACCTACATGGACCGCGGCCAGCCGCTGATCATCATCGCCGGCGCCGACTACGGCCAGGGCTCGAGCCGCGACTGGGCGGCGAAGGGCGTGCGCCTTGCCGGCGTCGAAGTGATCGTGGCCGAGGGCTTCGAGCGCATCCACCGCACCAACCTGATCGGCATGGGCGTGCTGCCGCTGGAGTTCCTGCCCGGCACGACCCGCAAGACCCTGGGGCTGGACGGCACCGAGACCTACGACGTGATCGGCGACCGTGCGCCGCGTGCGACGCTGACGCTGGTGGTGAACCGCCGCAACGGCGAGCGCGTGGAAGTGCCTGTGCAGTGCCGCCTCGATTCCGATGAGGAAGTGTCGATCTACGAGGCCGGCGGCGTGCTGCAGCGCTTCGCCCAGGATTTCCTGGCCGCCGCCCACGCGGCCTGAAGTTGCGGGGGCAGGGCTTGCAAATACCCAAAATGGGCATTATTTTGCCCGATATGGGCATGAACCCCCCTCCCCGCGTCAGCGAAGCCGCCGCCCTGTATGCGCGCGCGAACCTGTCCGACGCCCTGTTCACCCAGACCCAGCAACGGGTCCTAGGCAGCCTGTTCGGACAGGCCGGCCGCTCGTTCACGGTCAGCGACCTGATCCAGTCGACGGGCGCCGGCAGCGGGGCCGTGCAGCGCGAGCTCGCGCGCCTGTCGGGCAGCGGGCTGCTTTCGGTCGAAAAGGTGGGCAACCAAAAGCGGTATCGCGCCAACCCCGCGTGCCCCATCCACGACGAGCTGGTCGCCATCGTGCGCAAGACCTTCGGGCTGGCGGTGCCGCTGCGCGAGGCCTTGGCGTCCCTGGCCGGGCAGGTGCAGCTTGCCTTCGTCTATGGCTCCGTCGCCAAGGGCCAGGACACCTCGGCCAGCGATATCGACCTGATGATCGTGTCCGATACGCTGGGCTATGCGGACGTGATGGCGGTGCTCGATCCCTTCATCGAAGGACTGGGTCGCGCCGTCCACCCCACGATCTACTCACGATCGCAGTTGGCTAGCCGGATCGCGGACGGCAACGCCTTCGTTGCCAAGGTGTTGGCGCAGCCCAGGCTCTGGATCGTCGGGGGTGAACATGACTTCCCCGCTTGAGAATCTCGCCGGCAATGCCAAGCCGCTGTTGGCGGAGCCGGCCGATCCCGCCGAAGTCGAAGGTCTCGTGCGATCAGGCAGGGCTCGTCTCGCCGACGCGACCAACGGCGGGCTGTCGCTCGAAAGCCGATTCGATCTCGCCTACAACGCGGCGCACGCGCTGTGTCTCGCGGCGCTTCGGCGGCACGGGTATCGCGCGCGCCATCGCTACATCGTGTTCCAAGTCCTGCCACACACCCTGGGCCTGGGGCCGGAGGTCTGGCGCGTACTGGACCACGCCCACGGCAAGCGCAATCTTTCCGAGTACGAAGGTCACGTCGACGTCGATGAACGACTGGTGCTGGACACGATCATCGCCTGCCAGCGCGTGGCCGCCGCCCTGAACGAACTTCAATGAAGAGTTTGAGCCCATGACGCCCATGCCCCAGCTCCGCATACCCGCCACTTACCTCCGTGGCGGTACTTCGAAAGGCGTGTTCTTCCGCCTCGAAGACTTGCCCCAAGCCGCCCGCGTGCCGGGCCCCGCGCGCGACGCGCTGCTGATGCGCGTCATCGGCTCGCCCGACCCCTACGGCAAGCACACCGACGGCATGGGCGGCGCCACGTCCAGCACCAGCAAGTGCGTGATCATCAGCAAGAGCACGCAGCCGGGCCACGACGTGGACTACCTCTACGGCCAGGTCGCCATCGACACCGCGTTCGTCGACTGGAGCGGCAACTGCGGCAACCTCAGCACCGCCGTCGGCCCCTTCGCCATCGCGAACGGTTTCATCGAGAAATCGCGGCTGCCGGAGAACGGCATCTTCATCGTGAAGGTGTGGCAGGCCAACATCGGCAAGACCATCCTCTGCCACGTGCCGATCGCCAATGGCGAAGTGCAGGAAACGGGCGACTTCGAGCTCGACGGCGTCACCTTCCCGGCGGCCGAGATCGTGCTCGAGTTCATCGACCCGGCCGACGAGGGCGAAGGCGAGGGCGGCGGCGCGATGTTCCCGACCGGCAATCTCACCGATTCGCTGGACGTCCCCGGCGTGGGCACGCTCGAAGTCACGATGATCAACGCCGGCATCCCCACCGTCTTCATCAACGCCAAGGACATCGGCTACACCGGCACCGAGCTGCAGGACGCCATCAACGGCGACCCGAAGGCGCTGGCCATGTTCGAAAGCATCCGCGCCCACGGCGCCGTGCTCATGGGCCTGATCAAGGACGTGGCCGAGGCCGCGAAACGCCAGCACACGCCCAAGGTCGCCTTCGTCGCGCCGCCGGCCGACTACACCACCAGCAGCGGCAAGCGCGTCGCCGCCGCCGACATCGACCTGCACGTGCGCGCGCTGAGCATGGGCAAGCTGCACCACGCGATGATGGGCACCTGCGCGGTGGCCATCGGCACCGCGGTGGCCATTCCCGGCACGCTGGTGAACCGTGCGGCGGGTGGCGGTGAACGTACCGCCGTACGCTTCGGCCACCCCAGCGGTACCCTGCGCGTGGGCGCCGAGGCGGCCAACGAGAACGGCCAGTGGGTCGTGCGCAAGGCCATCATGAGCCGCAGCGCGCGCGTGCTGATGGAAGGCTGGGTGCGCGTACCCGCCTGATCCCCGACGAAAAAAAAGCAGCCCCGTCGCCGGGGCTGCAATGTTGACGCAGGTTTCTACTTGGAGACTTAGAACGTCTGCTCGTAGTTCAGGTAGTAGAAGCGACCCGGGATCAGGTACTGCGCGTCGTAGCTGTTCGCGAAGGCATCCGACGAGAACGGCGGCTGCTTGTTGAACAGGTTGCGCACGCCCACCGAGATCTTGCCGTTCCACGGCGCCGCCCAGGTGCCCTGGAGGTGCGTGTAGGTGGTGCCGCCGAGCATGTTGCTCGGGACGTTGGTCGGCGTCGCGATGATCTCGTTGGTTCCCGTGCGGAAACTATAGACGTCGATGACGCGGTTCGGATCCGAGCACAGGTTCACGAGGCTGCCATACGCCGGGTCGACCTGTGCCAGTCGGGTAGCCGTCAGGAACACGTTGTTGCAGGTCTCGCGGACGCGGCTGCGGTATTCCATCGTGGCGGAGACCGTGAAGTCACCCATCTGCCACGCCACGTTCAGGTTCGAACGCAGGCGATGGCGCGGCGCGCCGGCCGAGCTGCCCGAGGGAAGGGTGCCGACGACGTTGCCCGCCGAAATGCGGCCGTCGGCGTTCAGCTCGCCGCGCTCGGGCTTGCCGAGGTCGCCGAAGTAGGCCACGTAGGTGTTGTCCCAGCGGATCTGGTAGCGACCCCAGTTGTCGGTGTCGAACCGGTAGCTGGCGCCGAAGTCGTAGCCCTCGGTCTCAAGGCCGCCACGGAAGTTGATGTTGGTCGCCAGGATGTTCGAGATCTCGCCCGGGTTGCCGTTGACCGCACCGGTGGTGTCACGCGTGATCAGGGCGCAGCTGTTCTGGTTGAGCTGCTGGTAGCACTCGGTGAGGATCGTGGCCACGGCCAGCGAGCCGATCGCGTTCTCGATCTGCAGGTTGTACCAGTCCAGGTACATGTCCAGGCCTTCCATCCAGCCCGGCGAGTACACGATGCCCAGGGTCTTGGAGACCGAGGTTTCCGGCTGCAGGTTCGGGTTGCCGCCGGTGGTGCCGAAGGTCTGCGACAACAGGCTCTGGAAGCCCACCGGCGCGCCGGTGGCAAGGCACTGGGCCCGGATGGCAGCGTTGTTCTGGAAGTTCGTGTTCGACGCCGAGCACGGATCCTGGAACGCCGGGCGGCCGGTGGCCCGGCCCGCGAACAGCTCGCTGACCGAGGCGGCGCGGAAGCCTTCGCCCCACGAGCCGCGCACCAGCACCGTCTCGCTCGGCTGCCAGCGCAGGCTCGCCTTCGGGTTGGTGGTGTCACCGAAGGACGAGTAGTCGGAGTAGCGGCCGGCGAGCGACAGCTCCAGCGACTTCGCAAAGGTCACGTCGGCCAGAAGCGGGATGTTGAGTTCCGCGTAGACCTCGTCGACCTTGTAGCTGCCGCGGGTCGGCAGGAACGGGTTGTCGCCCAGCACCAGGCCGGCGGCCGTCAGCGGATCCGGCTCGCTCGAGCCTTCCTCGACGCGATGCTCGACGCCGAAGGCGAAGGCCATCGGGCCCGCCGGCAGGTCGAACAGGTCGCCGCTGAGGTTGGCCGTGTACGACTCCTGGCTGTACTTCTGGACGTTCTTCGGGTTCACCGCGATGTAATCGAACATTTCGCGAGTGAAGCCGTCCGGACCGCCCATGAAGTTCAGCGGGACGCAACCAGCGATGGGCGCGCCGGCCGGACCGCAGCGAGCGATGCCGCTGCTGTCGATGTGGGACTGGCCGGTGCCAAGGGCGACCCGGGACGAGAAGTAGAAGCCGTTCTTCGGCTGCAGCTGGCGGTTCTCGGCGAAGGTGTAGCCGGCATCCCAGTAGAAGTAGCGGTCACCCAGCTCGAAGGCGCCGTCGAAGGCGCCGCTGAAGCGCCAGGTGTCCTGCTCCTGCCCGAACAGGCGCGGGAAGTCGGTCGGGCGGAAGGCGCCGCCGGTGATGGCCACGCCAAACGGGTTGTAAACGTTGTTGGCCGTGATGTTGAGCGGCGACAGCGGCTGCGCGGCCAGCTGGGCCTCGCCTTCGCGGCGGTTGTAGAACACTTCGCTGCGGAAGCGCACCGGGTCGGACAGCTGGTAGCTGACCTGGCCGAACAGCGAGTACTGCGTCTGCGGCTGGCTCAGGTAGTTGTCCGGCGCGAAGTTGTAGCCGTCGGTGAGGAAATTGAAGGTGCGGAAATCATTCGCGCCGGTGCTGGGCGCGCACACCTGGTTCACCTGGCAGCCCGGGCTGCCCGGGTTCAGGGTGATGTTGCCGCGACCAGCGACGGTGAAGTTGCCGTACGGGCCGACCGGGCTGGCGCGGCCCGGGGTGGACACGTTCGCCGGGAAGCCGAACAGCGGCACCGCCGAGATGGCACGATCGCCGGCCGAGACGGCGCCGGTGTCGGTGTAGGACAGGTTCAGCAGGCCCGAGAAACGGTCGCTGCTGCCGCCGATGGTGTAGGACACCGACTCGCGCTCGCCGTCGCCCTGCTGGTACTGGCCGTAATAGCCGGTGACCATGGCGCCTTCGAAGTCGGTGCGGGTGCGGACGTTGATCACGCCGCAGAGCGCATCGGAACCGTACAGGGCCGAGGCGCCGTCCTTGAGGATGTCGATGCCCTCGACCGCGGCCAGCGGGATCGAGCTCAGGTCGACGGTGCCGTCCAGGCCGTTGCCGCTCACCCAGCGACGCCCGTTCACCAGCACCAGGGTGCGGTTCGAGGCGCAGTTGCGCAGGTTGACGCTGGAGTTGCCGCTGGTGTTGCCGTTGTTGGTGTTGAGGCTCAGCGACGGGCCGTTGACGCTGATCTCGCGCAGGATGTCGGCGAGCTGGGTCAGGCCCGTGCGCTCGATCTCCGCGCGCTCGATCGACAGCACCGGCAGCGCGGTGTCGCCTTCGGCGCGACGGATGCGCGAACCCAGCACTTCGATGCGGTCCAGCGTGGTGGGCTCGGAAGCCGCGGCGGCCGGCGCGGCGGCGTCCTGCGCAATGGCAGGCATCGCGGCGAGGCCGAGGATGCCGATTGCGCTCGCCGACAGGGCGAATCGCACGGCGGATGAAAGCGGATGTGGCTTGGACTTCATGTTCTGCTCTCCAACAGAGTGATGAATCGTTTTACAGCCTGTTTTTGTTGGTCCCGCCCCGCCGAGCCCCTCGACAGGACAGCTTGTGGAGGACCCGGAATGGGGCGGAGACGCCGCGAATATAACGCGAACTTAACGTTGTGTTAGCAAGGGGTGACAAAAAAATTAAAGACATGTTAAGAGCCGGGCAAGATGGTGTTTTTTCGACGGAGATGCCCGCCAATTCATGATTTTGGACGCACTTCGTCGGCTTGAGTCAGACGCTGGCCAGGTCCGCCGGTCGTGTTGCAACGCCGCAACCGCGCAAACGGTGGCTGCGGGCAAGGGTCCCGCGGCGGCCTCGGTTACCATCCCGGAACCCCGACTCCAGGAGATCAGCATGTCGCTCAAGGGCAAGACCATCGCCATCACGGGTGCCTTCGGCATTCTCGGCACGGCGGTGGTGCAGGCGCTTCTGGCCCACGGTGCGAACGTGGCAGCCATCGATCGCGCCGACGCGCCGCGTGACCCGGCCGCGCTGGGTGCAGCCAGCCTGCACGGCGGCATCGACCTTGGCGATGCCACCGCGGCCACGGCCGCCTTCGATGCCATCGCGATGGCCCACGGCGGCTTGCACGGCCTGGTCAATATCGCCGGCGGCTTCCGCTGGGAGAAGGTGGCGGGTGCCTCGCTCGAAGGCTGGGACGCGATGTACCAGATGAACCTGCGCACCGCCGTGGCGGCTTGCCAGGCGGCGCTGGCACATCTGCCCGACGGCGGCCGCATCGTCAACATCGGCGCCAACGGCGCGGTGAAGGCCGGCGCGGGCATGGGCGCCTACGCCGCGTCCAAGGCCGGCGTGATGCGGCTCACCGAAGCCCTGGCCGAAGAGCTCAAGGACCGCGGCATCACCGTGAACGCACTGCTGCCGAGCATCATCGACACGCCGGCCAACCGCAAGGACATGCCCGACGCCGACTTCGCGCGCTGGGTGCAGCCGGCGCAGCTGGCGGCCACCATCGGGTTCCTGCTCTCCGACGAGGCCGGCGCCATCACCGGCGCGCTGATCCCGGTGGTCGGTCGCGTCTGAGCGCCACCCCTCTCCCGCTGGCGGGAGAGGAGCCGGGGGAGAGGGCCCGCCGCACCGGCTATCCTCCCCACCATGCCCCTGCCTGACGCCCTCCTGGCCTCCCTGCTGCGCAGCACCCAACGCCTGCTGCTCAAGCCTGCCTTCCACCCACGGTGGCCGGTGCCCTGGCAGCGGCGCTGGCTGCATTGGCTCGCGCGCATTGGCCGCTTGCCGAAGGGCATCACGCGTCGCGACGTGGTCGTGTGCGGAATTCGCGCCGAACGCTGGGCGGATGAGCGCGCGACGCCGGTACGCGCCGGCACCGTGCTCTACCTGCACGGCGGCGGCTACACGGTGGGCTCGCCGCGCACGCATCGCCCGATCGCCGCTTGGCTGGCGCGCGACAGCGGGCTGCCGGTGGTGGTGATCGGTTACCGGTTGGCGCCGGAGCATCCCTTCCCCGCGGCGCTGGAGGATGCGGTGGCGGCGTTTGATGCGCTTGCGGCCGAAGGGCCGGTGGTGGTGGCGGGCGATTCGGCGGGCGGTGGCCTCGCGCTGGCGCTGGCGCTCACGCTTCGTGATCGTGAACGCGATGCAGACGGTCGCGGGACGAATGAAAGTGTTCCCGCCGACTCCGGTGCGGCTACCCGGTGCGGTGGTTCGCAGCCCGCGGCGCTGGTGCTGCTGGCGCCGCTGGTGGACCTGCGTGAAAGCTCGCCGCTGCCGGCCGTGCCCGGCGAGGCGATGTTGAGCGAGCGCTGGGCGCGGGCGAACGCGCGCGCCTATGCCGCGAGCCGCGCCGAGGACCCGCGGGTGTCGCCGCTGCTGGCCGACCTGCGCGGGCTGCCGCCGGTGCTGGTGCAGAACGGCAGCGATGATTTGCTGGCAGGGCAGTCGTTGGCGATCGTGGCGAAGCTGCGCGAGGCAGGCGTCGCGGTGAGTCATGACTTCGTGCCGGGGCGGTGGCATGTGTTCCAGCTGCAGGTGGGGGCGTTGCCGAGTGCGGGGGAGGCGGTGGGGCGGGTGGCGCGGTTCTTGGCAAGGGCGTGTCCCCCTCTCCCCAACCCCTCTCCCCCGAGGGGAGAGGGCGCCCACCACACCGTCATCCTCGGCGCAGGCATGTCCGGCCTCTGCGCCGCCATCCAGCTGCAGAAGGCCGGCCTGCACGACTTCGTCATCCTCGAACAATCGCAGGGCCTCGGCGGTACCTGGTGGGACAACCGCTACCCGGGCGCGCAGGTGGACGTGCCGGCGCCGGCCTACGCGTTCTCGTTCGCGCCGAACACGCGCTGGAACCAGCGCTTCGCCAACGCACCGGAAATCCATGCCTACCAGCAGGCGCTGGCGGAGAAGCACGCCCTGTTCGCGCGCCTGCGGTTGGGCACGCGCCTGCTCGAAGCGCGCTTCGACGAGGCGGAACGCCTGTGGCATTTCCGCACCTCGGCCGGCGACACGCTGCGCGCGCGCTTCTTCATCTGCAGCACCGGGCCGTTGAGCCAGCCGCGCTGGCCGGACCTGCCGGGGCTGGATGAGTTCACGGGCCTGCGCCTGCATTCGGCCCGCTGGCCGGCCGGCCAGGCGTTCGACGGGATGCGCGTGGGCGTGGTCGGCACCGGCTCGACCGCGGTGCAGCTGGTGCCGCCGATCGCGGCGCAGGCCGCGCGCATGCACGTATTCCAGCGCACGGCGAACTGGGTGCTGCCGCGGCTGGAGCGGCGCTACTTCGGCATCGACCGGCTGCTGGCGGGCTTCCCGCTTTACGCGGCGGCCGTGCGTGCGTTCTGGGTGGCGTTCCTGGAACTCGGCCGCCGCGGCTTCGAAGACGGCACGCTGATGCGCCGCTTCATGCTGTGGTGGGCCGGCCGGCATCGCCGGAAGCAGCTGGCGGACGACGGGCTGCGCTCCGCGCTCACGCCCGATTACCCGCTTGGCTGCAAGCGCATCATCTATTCCAGCGACTACTACCCGACGCTGGCGAAGCCGCACGTTGAATTGGTGACGGCCGGCATCGAATGCATCACCGCGCGCGGCATCCGCACGGTGGACGGCGTCGAGCGCGAGCTGGACGCGCTGGTCTGCGCCACCGGCTTCGACACGGTGCACCTGCTGCAGTCGCTGGACATCCGCGGCCGCGGCGGCATAACGCTCGCCGAAGCCTGGCGCGACGGGCCCGAGGCCTTCCACGGCATCCACGTCGCCGGCTTCCCGAATATGTTCCTGATGCTGGGCCCGAACACCGCTACCGGCCATACTTCAACGCTGCTCTACATCGAGCCCGCCGTTCGCCACGCCATCGCCTGCATGCAGGCCGTCGCCGCCGGCGGCCACCGCGCCGTCGAGGTGCGTGCCGAGGCGCAGCGCACGCACAATGAGGCGCTGCAGCAGCGGCTGGCCAGCTCGGTCTGGGCGCAGTGCCGCAGCTGGTACCGGATGGACAGCGGCAAGGTCGTCGCCATCTTCCCCGGCTATACCCGTGACTACGTCAACGGCTTGCGCCGCGTTCGCCCCGAAGACCTGCAGTTCACCGCCTGACCAAGCCAACCCAAGAGGAAGCCCACCATGCGAAGCCTGTCCGCCCTGCTGCTGTTCGCCGCTCTTCCCGCCCAGGTGCTGGCCTGCACCTACGACCGCGGCGACGTGCAGGAAGCAAACCTGTACTACGAGCTGGGTTCGTCTTCGCTGGGGATGTCCGGCGACGAGACCCTGAAGGTGATGGCGGCCAACTTCATCGGCTGCGACGTCATCTACATCGCGTCGGGCCACATCGATGCCAGCGAGCTGGACGCCAGCCCGGGCCTCGGCCAGGCCCGCGTCGACGATGCGCGCAAGCGCCTGGAGGCCCAGGGCGTCCCGGCGCGCAACATCCTCGTGCGCGACATGAAGTTCGATAGTCCGGCCGTGGCTACCCCGGCCGGCACCCGCGATCCCTTCAACCGGCGCGTCGAGCTGGTGGCGGTGGTGCGCTGAAACATGCGGGTGCCCGCGGGCGCGGCGCGCCGGGCCCGCGGAGCGGCGCCACGGTGGGCCGCAGGCTTTCAGGCCAGCGCCTCGGGCTTGAGCGGCTCGCACCGGGAGAGGTCGGAAGCGTCGCCGCCATCGAGCTGCTTCGCCACGGCCCGCAGCGCCGTGCGCAGGCCTTCCTCGACCACCGGGTGGTAGAAGGGCATGCGCAGCAGGTCGAACACGGTCAGGCCGCGGTCGATGGCGAGCGCCAGCAGGTGCGCGAGGTGTTCGCCCGAGGGCGCGCACATCGCCGCGCCCAGCAGGCGCCCGTCGCCGCGCGCCGCATAGACCCGCAGCAGGCCCTGGTTGCGCTGGCCGGCGCGGGCGCGGCCCTGGCGGGTGAAGTCGACGCTGCCGATGATCGCGTCCGCCGGCAGTGCGTCGTAGCCAAGGCCCACGAAGGCCGTGCCCGGCTCGGAGAACACGATGCCCAGCGGCGTGCGCCGGCGATAGCAGTCCGGCGTGTCCTGCATCGCATTGCGGCCGGCGATGTAACCCTCGTCGGCGGCCTCGTGCAGGATCGGGGCATGCGCGTTGGCGTCACCCGCGAGGTAGATCGGCAGGTCCGCCACCTGCAGGGTGGTGGGGTCGAAGGGCGGCAGGCCGCGCTCGTCGAGGGCGAGGCCCAGCGTTTCGAGGCCAAGGTCGTCGAGGTTCGGGCGACGGCCCATGGCCACCAGCACGGCGTCCACCTCGACGCTGGCCTCACCCGCCACCATCCGGACGCCCCCGTCGGTGGCCGACAGCGCCACGTCGGCGCCCGTGTGCAGGGTGAACTCCTTCGCCAGCAGCGCGCGCAGCGTCGCGTTGACCTCGGGATCGCGCACGCCGGCGATGCGCTCGCCGCGGCCGAAGGCGGTGACCTCGCGGCCCAGCCGCGCCATCGCCTGCGCCATCTCGATGCCGATCGCGCCGAGGCCCACCACGCCAATCCGGCGCGGCAGGTCGGGCTGTTCGAACAGGGTGTCGGTAGTCAGCACGCGCTCGCCCAGCGCCTGCCAGGCCGCGGGCATCACCGGGCGCGCGCCGGTGGCGAGGATGATGCGCTTTGCCTGCAGCACGCGCTCGCCGACCTGCACCGTGTGGGCATCTAGCAAACGGGCGCGGCCGGCTATGTTTCGCTCGCCAAGGTCGGCCGTGGATTCGAGCACGCCGGCGACGAAGAAATCGCGGAGCTCGCGGACGCGGCGCAGCACGGCGGGCAGGTCCACCGACAGGCCGTCGGCGCCGCGGATGCCGAAGGCGTCGAGCCGGCTGCGCGCGTGGAAGGCATTCGCAGCCTCGATCAGCACCTTCGAGGGCATGCAGCCGATGCGGGCGCAGGTGGTGCCGTACGGGCCGTCGTTGACCAGCACGAAGCGGTCGGTGCGCTTGCGCACCTCACGCAGCGCCGACAGGCCGGCGGTGCCGGCGCCGAGGATGATGACGTCGAGGGGGTGGGGCATGGGGGGCGGTTCCGGGGGAGGGTGGGTGCATCCTAGCGCCCCTCTCCCCAACCCCTCTCCCGTGGGGAGAGGGGCTTTGCAACTTTGTGCACTTGGTTTCGACCGGGTGCAGGCCATACTCGCCCTGTCCTTCGAGGTTTCCGCCATGCGTCTGAACGCCGATTTCACCCAGCGCGTCGTCGTCCGCCCGGGCGATGCGCCTTGGCAGCCCTCGCCCTCGCCGGGCGTGACGCGCTGCCTGCTGGACCGCGTGGGCGATGAGGACGCGCGGGCGACCAGCCTGGTGCGCTACGCGCCGGGCTCGGTGTTCCCGACCCACGAACATCCGGACGGCGAGGAAATCCTGGTGCTGGACGGCGTGTTCAGCGACGACACCGGCGAACACGGCCCCGGCACTTACCTGCGCAATCCCGACGGCAGCCGGCATGCGCCGCGCAGCGAGACCGGCTGCACGCTGTTCGTGAAGCTGAGGCAGTTCCAGCCCGGCGACACCGAGCGCGTGCGCATCGATACCCGCGCCGGCGAGTGGCGCCCCGGCCTGGTGCCCGGTCTGCGGGTGATGCCGCTGCATTCCTTCGGCACCCAGCACACCGCGCTGGTGGACTGGGCGCCGGGCACGGTGTTCCAGCCGCACACGCACTGGGGCGGCGAGGAGATCCTGGTGCTGGACGGCGTGTTCGAGGACGAGCACGGCGAGTACCCGGCCGGCAGCTGGCTGCGCAGCCCGCATCTTTCGCGGCATGCGCCGAGTGCGCCGCGGGGCGCGCGCATCCTGGTCAAGACCGGGCACCTCGACGCCGAGTTCCTGGCGCCGTGGGCGGCATGAAGAACGCCATCGGCGCCGCCATCTTCTACGCCCGCTTCGCGCGGCCGTTCTCGCGGCTGGGCTTCCAGCGCCGGGTCGGCGCCGCGCCGCTGGACGCCGACTTCCGCGGCCAGCGCTGGGTGGTGACCGGCGCCACCGGCGGCATCGGCAAGGCCATCGCGCTGGGCGCGGCCGCGCGTGGCGCCACCGTGCTGGCCCTGGCCCGCGACGGCGGCAAGCTGGCCGACCTGGTGATGGCGTCCACGGGCGCCGGCCGCATCGTGCCGGTGGCGGTCGATCTGTCGCTGATGCAGGACATCCGCCGCGCCGCGGCCGAGATCGCGCGCGACGGCGCGGTGGACGTGCTGGTGCACAACGTCGGCGTGATGTGCCACGAATTCGCCCGCACGGTGGAAGGCGTCGAGCGTGGCGTTGCCACCAACCTGCTGGGCCACTGGGAACTGGATGGCGCCCTGCGCCGCGGCGGCGCGCTCACGTCGCGCACCGCCATCATCTCCATGAGTTCGGGCGGCATGTACGGCGCCGCGCTCGAGCTGCAGGCGCTGGAGGCGAAGGACGCCGCGACCCACAACGGCTTCGTCGCCTACGCCCAGCACAAGCGCGCGCAGGTCGAGCTCACCCGTTACTGGAACAGCCTCGGCCCCAACGCCCCGCGCGCCTGGGTGATGCATCCGGGCTGGGTGGACACCGACGGCGTGCGCACGGCACTGCCCGGTTTCCGGAAGTTGTTCCGCCGCGTGCTGCGCAGCGCCGGGGAAGGCGCCGACACCGCGCTGTGGCTCGCCGCCACGCGCCCGCCGGTGGGCGAGGGCATCTGGCTCGACCGTCACCGCGACGACGAGCACGCGTTCGGGTTCACGCGGAAGGGCGCCGGCCCCACCGCGCTGGTCGAGTGGCTTGCAACGCGCCATTCACGCTGAGACCGGCGATGGCCACCCGCTGAATGGGCGAGCCGGCAGTTAGCCTCGACGATTGTTGCGCGATGCGCAACATGGTACATTCAGGCCCGTGATCAAGTCATTCAAGCACAAGGGGCTGCGTCGTCTCTTCGAGACGGGGGTGGCCTCCGGCATCCAGGCCGACCATGCGAAAAGGTTGCGAATGCAGCTCGCGGCGCTCGACTCGGCGCATGTCATCGGCGACATGGATATCCCGGGCTTCCGGCTTCACCCGCTGAAAGGCGCCTTGCGAGGCCGCTGGTCAATCACGGTGAACGGGAATTGGCGGATCACGTTTGAATTCAAGGACGGGAATGCCTACGTCCTGGACTATGAGGATTACCACTGATGGCCATGCACAATCCCCCGCATCCGGGTGAGTTCATCACCGCGGTCTACCTGGAGCCCCATGGCATCAGTGGACGTGAGCTCGCCGCCAAGCTGGATGTCGCCGCCTCGACCCTGAGCCGGATCCTTTCGGGCAGCAGTCGGGTCACCCCCGAGATGGCGCTTCGCTTGGCGAAGGCCCTGGGGCGATCGCCCGAGAGTTGGCTGTCCATGCAGGATGCGCACGACCTTTGGCTTGCCCGCCAGAGCGTCGACTTGCAGCGCGTTGGAAAGCTCAAGCTGGCAGCTGCCTGATCCGGTTCCTCGGCGCCCTCGTCCCTTTTGTCCTGCTCGCCGGCTGCGCGGGCCCGCCGCGCGCTACGCTGTCGGCCATGCCCGAGCCCGTCGCCGCGCCCCACCGCCCCTGGATCATCGCCCATCGCGGCGCCAGCGCGCTGCGGCCGGAGCACACGCTGGCGGCCTACGCGCTGGCCATCGAACACGGCGCCGACGCCATCGAACCGGACCTGGTGATGACGCGCGACGGCGTGCTGGTGGCGCGGCACGAGAACGCGCTGTCGGACACCACCGATATCGCGCGCCGGCCGGAGTTCGCGGCGCGTCGCACGCGCCGGCAGGTTGACGGCGCCTGGGTCGAGGACTGGTTCAGCGAAGACTTCACCCTCGCCGAGCTCAAGACCCTGCGCGCGGTGGAACGCCTGCCGGCCATGCGGTCCACCGAATGGGATGGCCAGTTCGAAATCCCCACCTTCGACGAGATCGTGGCCCTGGTCGCCGCCGAATCCGAGAAGCACGGCCGCCCCATCGGCCTGGTGCCGGAGATCAAGCATCCCAGCCATTTCGCCGCCGTCGGGCTGGCGATGGAGCAGCCGCTGCTCGATGCACTCGCCGCGCACGAATACACCCGCCGCGCGCCCGTCGTCATCCAGTCCTTCGAAACCGTCAACCTGCGCTGGCTGCGCGAACGCGTGCCGCGCGGCGGCAACGTCCGGCTGCTGCAGCTCATCGGGCCACCCGACGCCGCGCCCTACGACACCGTGCTGGCGGGCGCGCCCCGCACCTACGCACAGCTCGTGGGCCAGGACCTGCCGGCCATTGCGGCTTACGCCGATGCCTTGGGCCCGCACCACGCCTGGCTGCAGCTCCAGCCGCAGGCGGAGGGCGGCTACCGCAGCGCCCTCGTCGACGCGGCCCATGCCGCCGGCCTGCAGGTCATCGCCTACACCTTCCGCCCCGAGAACGGCTTCCTTGGCGAAGCCTTCCGCAGCGATGGCCCGCCCGAGGCACGCCATGACGAAGGCGCCCGACGCGAACTGCAGGCCCACGCGTCCGCCGGCGTCGATGCCGTCTTCACGGACGACCCGGGCCTCGCCCGGCGCGCGCTGCGCCCCTAGTTGTCTCGCCCGCCCTTCCGATCAAGAATCGGGGCGGCCGGGCCGTCCGTCCATGGTGCTCACAGGGGGAGCCGCATGACCATGAACCGACGTACCGCGCCGCTGCTGGCGCTCTGCATCGCCGCCGCGCTCTCGGGCTGCACGTCCGAGCAGGAGGTCAGCGCCGACGACGCGACCCGCATCCTCCGGCAGGACGCGCCCTACACGGTGGAGGACGAACCCTTCAGCGGCACGCTGGTTGCGCGGCGCGGCGACCAGGTGGTGTTTCGGGCGGAGTTCGAGGACGGGCGCCCCGCGGGCCTGGTGGAGAACTTCCACGATAACGGCGAGCTCGCGCGCCGACGCCAGCTGGCCTGGGACGAAGAGAAGGGCCGCGTCGTGGTCGATGGCGACGAGGAGCTCTTCAACGAGGACGGCCAGCGCGTGATGCTGGCCAGCAGTAAGGATGGCCGCGTGGTGAAGAGCGAGCGCTGGTGCGACGACGGCGACCCCGCCGAGCGCGCCACCTATGGCGAAGGCCAGGCCATGACGCGCGAAGCCTGGGACTGCGAGACCGGCCAGCAGATCACGCAGGAAAGCACCAACGCCGAAGGCCAGCCCGAGGGCGAGCAGAAGGCCTGGGTGCCCGACGGCACCCTGGTGAAGCACGCGCGCTTCGTGGCCGGCCAGCCCGAGGGCCTGCAGGAAACCTGGCACCCGAACGGGCAGGTGGCCACCCGCGGCAGCTTCAGCGCCGGCAAGCCGGTGGGTCGACACGAAGCCTTCGACGACACCGGCCGCCTGCTCGAGGGCGGTGAGTACGATGCGCAGGGCGCGCGCACCGGCTTGTGGACCGAGACCTTCGCGGACCGCAGCAACACCGTGCATTACGGCCCGGACGGTTTCCTGCCGGCGGAGTTCTCCCAGGCCTACCTGTCGGCGCTGTTGCCGCCGCAGGCCAAGCCCGAAACCGTCGCCTTCTATCTCAACGAGGGCCAGGTGAAGGTGGACCAGGCCATTCCCACCGACGGCGGCGACCGCCCCACCTTCGGTCGCCTCGATTTCCCGGTGCGCGACTGGACCTACAGCGTGGTGATCGCCGACCACGGCCTGCTGCCGCTGCTGCTGGAGAAGGGCGCCGACATCAACCAGGCCGACAGCCGCAGCCGGACCCGGCTGCTGCGCTGCCTCGACCGGTTCAGCCCCGACAAGGGCAACATGCGCGACCGCTGCACGCCGGCCGAGCTCGACGAGCTGCTGGCCAAGGGCGCGAAGGCCGACCTGGCCGATGCGCAGGGCCGCAACGCGCTGCACGTGCTGGCGGACGTGGCCCTCTACGGCGACTACGATCGATTCGGAACCCAGGCAGGCACGAGCGCGCAGGCGCGCATTGCCGCCATCGCCACGGTCGCGAAGGCCGGCGCCGACGTGAACGCCGCCGACGCCGAGGGCAATACGCCGCTGGTGACGGCGCTGAAGTCGCGGCGTGCCGACCTGGTGCGTGCGCTGCTGGCGGCGGGCGCGCGGGCGGACGGTGCGGGTCCGGGCAACACGGCGGCGGTGCACTGGCTGTTCCTCAAGCAGCGCGAGGAGTACGACATCCGCGGCGACTTCGTCGCCGACCTGCTGCCCGACCTGATCAAGGCCGGCGCGGATCCGGGCGTGCCCTTCGAGTGGGATGGCGCGCAGGTGACGATGCGTGAGCTGGCGGCCCGGCACGGCATGGTCGAGCTGGTGCAGATGCTGGACCAGTCCGGCGGCGGTTGAAGTCGTCGTTCAGGCTGGCGGGGGTGTCCCCGCCGGTCGCTTCGGCAGGGCGGTTTCCTGCCCGAGTTCCCGCAAGCGCCGCAGCAACAGCGACACCTCGAGGTGGTTCCAGACGCGCAGCAGGACTTCCAGCGGGTCGAAGGGCTTGGTGAGGAAGTCGCGGGCGCCGAGGCCGAGGGCGCGGTGGCGGGTGCGGCGGGTGGCGTCGGCGGTGAGGACGATCACGGGCACGGGCAGTTGCCCCGGCGCGGGGGCATTCAACTGCGCCAGCAGTTCGAAGCCGTCGACGCCGGGCATCCACAGGTCGAGCAGCAGCAGGTCGGGTTGGAAGGCCTGCACGAGTTCGAGGCAACGCTCGGGCTGGGTGGTGCCGAGCACCTGCGTGAAGCCTTCGCGCCCCAGCAAGTCTTCGAGCAGCGCGACGTTGGCGGCGCCGTCGTCCACCACCAGGATGCGCGCCGACAGCAGCGCCTGTTCGTCTATCGCAAGCATCGGGCCAGCTCCTGGTGGAATTGCCGCAGGTCCAGCGGCTTGGTCAGCACCGCCGAAGCGCCGGCGCGCAGCGCGCGTTCGCGGGCCTGCGCGGTGGCGTCGGCGGTGAGCACGATGGCGGGCGGCAGCGCCACGCCCTCGGCCGCCAGGCGCGCGAGCAGCGCCGCCCCGTCGCCATCGGGCAGGTGCAGGTCGAGCAGGGCGAGGTCGATGCCGCCCGCGCGCAGCGCCTGCTCGCCGCCCGCCGCATCCACGGCGGTGGCGAGGCGCCACTCCGGATAGCGCTCGAGCAAGGTGTGCACGAGCGCGCGGTTGGAAGCGTTGTCCTCCACCAGCAACAGCTGGCGCGGTCCCGACACCGGCGGCGCGGGCGCGCGGCCAGCCTCCGCGTCGGCCGGCACGTGCAGCGCCTGCGGCAGCCGGAACCAGAAGCGGCAGCCTTTGCCGGGCGCGGTGTCCACGCCGATCTCGCCGCCCATCGCTTCGACCAGTCGCTTGCTCAAGGCCAGGCCCAGGCCCGTGCCCTCGACGCCGCGCGCCGTGCTGTCGATGCGCTCGAACGGACGGAACAGGCGCGCCACCGCCTCGGCCGACAAGCCAGGGCCGTCGTCCTTCACCGAAATCTCGACCACGCCCTCGCGCGCCGCTGCGCCCAGCTGAACGCGCCCGCCCGGCGGGCCGTACTTCGCCGCGTTGCCCAGCAAATTCAGCAGCACCTGGCGCAGGCGCTTGGCATCGGCATGAACGGCCAGGGAAACCCCGGCGGAATCCGGCGGCACCAGCGTGATGCCGCGCCCCGCCGCCTGCGGCTGCACCAGCGACAGCGCCTCCTGCAGCGCCGGCGCCAGGCGAAGCGGCCGCGGCTCGAGGCCGAGGCTGCCGGCTTCGATGGCGGCGACGTCGAGCATTTCGGTAATCAGGCCGAGCAGATGCCGCCCCGCCACCTCGATATGACCGCCGTACCGCCGCGCGGGCGTCGCGTCGGGCGCGTCGGCCAGCAGCTGCGCGTAGCCGAGCATCGCGTTGAGCGGCGTGCGCAGCTCGTGGCTCATGCGCGAGAGGAATTCGTCCTTGGCGCGGTTGGCGGCCTCGGCCTGCTGGCGCGCATCGTCGAGCTGGCGCGCGCGCGCCTGCAGCAGCGCGCCGGCCTCGCGCAGGCGGTGGTCGACCTGGCCGATCTCGTCGCCGGCTACGCGGCCCCGGCGCGGCGGCAGGCCTTCGCCGAGGCGGTTGGCTTCCGAGGCCAAACGGCGCAGCCGCCGCGACAAGCTGGCGGCCAGGCCCGCTGCCGCAGCGACCGCGCCCAGGCCGCCCAGCAGCGCCACCGCCAGCGTCACCGCCAGGTTGCGTTGGCGCAGCGCGGCGGCGGCATCGGCGCGCGCGTTCAGTTCATCGCGCTCCAGCGCGCCCAGCTCGCGCAGCTCGGCCCGCAGGATGTCGAGCGTCTGCTTGCCTTCCACCAGCTGCGCGCGCACCGCCGGGTCGTCGGGGTCCACGCCCTCGCGCAGCAGCTCGCGCCAGCCGGTGAGCTTGAGCTCGAACAGCGGCAGCAGGCGCGCGTAGCGCTCGGCGCGCGGGCCGTCGCGGGTGCGCTCGGACAGGCGCGACACCGTGGCCAGCAGCTGCGGCTCGGCGATGCGGTAGGGGTCGAGGAAGTTGTCGCGGCGCACCAGCAGGAAGCCGCGCACGGCCGCGGCGGTCTCGGCCAGCTGGCTGTGCGCTTCGTGCAGGTCGGACACCAGCGCCAGCGTGGCGCGCACGTCGGCCTCGGCGCGCGCGGTCTGGCGCTCTAGCAGGTAGATGGCCAGCACCGAGCCGAACAGCAGCAGCAGCGGACCGGCGACGACGGCCACGGTCTTGCGCGGCAGCGCCCAGTCTTCCCAGGGGCGGATCATGCGGACAGGCCTCCTTCGACGGCCATCACCGCGGCCTGGGTGCGGTCGCGGCATTCGAGCTTGCGCAGGATGCGTTCGACGTGGGACTTGGCGGTGCCGGGCGCGATGCCGAGCGCCTCGGCCAGGCCCTGGTTGCTCAGGCCGCGCGGCAGCAGGGCCAGCACCTGGCGTTCGCGTGGGGTGAGCTGGCGCAGCGCGCTGTCCTGACGGCGGCGCGGGCGGCGGCCCGTGGCCACCGGCGACAGGCACGGGGCGAGCAAGGCCGCGAACGCGCACAGCGTTTCATCCAGGCCTTCGGCGCCCGGGTCGGGCAGGCGCAGCACCAGCGCGCCCAGCGCCTGGCCCGCGAAGCGGATGCCGCCGCGCCACTCGGTGCCCGACGAAGCCGTGCCGGGCAGCAGCCATTCGTCGTGGCCGGGGCCGGTTTCTGACGCCGCCGTCCAGCCCGGCGCGAAGGTGCGCCAGCCCGTGCCGCCCGGCACCGTCGCGCCCGCCGGCCGCGCGCCGCCCAGGCCCGCCAGCAGGCGCACGCCCGCGGCACCGCGCGCCAACACGGCCGCGTCGCGCGCGCCGGCGAGGTCGGCGGCCAGGCGCAGCACGGCCTCGGCCGCCTGCGCGGCGTCCGCGGCCAGCGCCAGCGCTTCGGCGGCGCGGGCCAGGGCGCGGCGTTGCCGGGCGGCGGTCGCGTCTTCGCGCAGTTCGGCGCGCCAGCGGGCCAGTGGGGACGGGGCGTCTTGCATGTCGGCAGTCTCGGCGGGGAGGGCGGGACCCGGCTCTGCCGACCGGCAGAGCGCGGGCTCTGCCAACCGGCAGACGGCGCCCGGGGCCACGGCGGCGAGGATGACGCCACCGATGTGAGCCCTGCGACAACCCCAACCGGAGATTTCCCCATGACCCGCACCCTGCTTTCCGCCGCCTTCCTGCTGGCCTTTGCCAGCACCGCCCAGGCCCGCGAGTACACCCAGACGGCCCCGGTCCCGACCGACCCGGCCGAGCGCGAGATCGCCGCCCTGTTCGACCGCTGGAACGCCGCCCTGGCCACCGGCAAGCCCGCCAACGTGGCCCAGCTCTACGCCGAGAACGGCGTGCTGCAGCCCACCGTCTCGAACTGGATGCGCGAAGGCCGCGACGAGGTGCAGGACTACTTCGTGAAGTTCCTGACCCTGCAGCCCAAGGGCGTCATCAACAGCCGCAACATCCAGAAGGTGGACGAGGACACCGCGATCGACGCGGGCATCTACACCTTCACCCTCACCGAAGCCGGCAAGAGCCGCCAGGTGCAGGCCCGCTACACCTACGTCTACGAGAAGGTGGACGGCGACTGGAAGATCGCCCTGCACCACAGCTCGGCGATGCCGGAGCCGGTGAAGCACCTCGCCGCGAACTGACGGTTCAACGCCAGACCGGGGCGGTTTGGCAGCGGGGAGCCCCCGGTGGGTGGGTTCCCCGCGTTTTACTTCGGAAAAAGCCCCTCTCCCGCCCACGGGAGAGGGGTTGGGGAGAGGGCCGCAGGCCCGCGCCGGATGCGCGACAATACCGCGTCCCCGCACCCCACCGACCGCCATGACCGCCACCCGCCTCACGATCACCCGCCCCGACGACTGGCACCTGCACCTGCGCGACGGCGACATGCTGGCCCGCGTGCTGCCCGACACCGCCCGCCGCTTCGCCCGCGCCATCGTGATGCCCAACCTGGTACCGCCGGTGGTGAACGCCACCCTGGCCGGCGCCTACCGCGACCGCATCCTGGCGGCGCTGCCCACGGGCCTGGCCTTCGAGCCGCTGATGACGCTCTACCTCACCGAGCGCACCACCCCCGCCGACATCGCCGCCGCCAAGGCCAGCGGCTTCGTGCACGCGGTGAAGTGGTACCCCGCGGGCGCCACCACCAATTCCGACTCCGGCGTGAAGCACATCGACAACTGCCACGCCGCGCTCGCCGCCATGGAGCAGCACGACCTGCCGCTGCTGGTGCACGGCGAAGTCACCGACGCCCACGTGGACGTGTTCGACCGCGAGGCCGTGTTCATCGAAACCCTGCTCAAGCCGCTGGTGCAGCGCTACCCGAAGCTGCGCATCGTGCTCGAACACATCACCACCAAGCAGGCCGCCGAGTTCGTGGCCGCGGCGCCGGCCAACGTCGCGGCCACCATCACGCCGCACCACCTGCTGATGAATCGCAACGCGATTTTCCAGGGCGGCATCCGGCCGCACCATTACTGCCTGCCCGTGCTCAAACGCGAAGAGCATCGCGTGGCCCTGGTCGCCGCGGCCACTGGCGGCAGTCCGAAGTTCTTCCTCGGCACCGACAGCGCCCCGCACACCCGTGGCGCCAAGGAATCGGCCTGCGGTTGCGCGGGCATGTACAGCGCGCATGGCGCGATCGAGCTGTATGCCGAGGTGTTCGAGCAGCAGGATGCGCTGGAAAAGCTGGAAGCGTTCGCCAGCTTCCACGGGCCGGATTTCTACCGCCTGCCGCGCAATAGCGACACGATTACCCTGGTGCGCGAGCCCTGGGACATTCCCGCCGAACTGGGCGAGGGCAGCACCGCGCTGGTGCCGCTGCGCGCGGGCACGTCGCTGGCCTGGCGAGTGGAAGGCCTGGCGGGCTGAGACGCGGGCCGGAACGCCAGGCGCGCTAGCCAGCAGGCGGTTGCGGGGTCGAAGGTGTCATCGAGGCGCCGTGGCCGTCGACATAGGTGCCGCCCTGGGGCGCTTCGGTCGCTTCGGCGGGCGCTTCCGCCGGTTCCGGCTCGGCCTGGGCCAGGTCGAATTCCGACAGCGGGCTCTCGGCCGGGCAGTCGGCATCGGGAAAACCGAAGTCCCGGCGCAGGGCCAGGCCGCAGGCGTTGAGCTGGTCCAGCTCGCTCTCGTGCTCGCGGCATTTGCGGTCGAAGGCGCGGGCGAACGCGTCGCGGCGCGCAACGAAATCCTGGCCACATTCCCGCTGCAGGCGCAGTCGGTCCAGGTCGTCCTGTGCCGGGTTCACGCCATCGAGGCCGAAGCGCAGCAGCTCGTCGGCCGACAGCATGCGCAGGCTGCGGTTGGGCACCGCCATCATCAGGTCGGCCACGTCCACGCTGGAACCATTGCGCTCAAGGTAGTCGCGAACGCGGCCATGCACCACGCGCAGCTCGGCGTTGAGTTCAGCGCGGGTGGTGGCGGTGGAACTCATGCGGATCAGCCGGTGGATGCCGACGTGGCCGGCAATCCGGCGCACGTCGCCGGCGCTGAGCAGGAACACGCAGGCGCTGTGGCAGATCGATTCCTCGCGCACCCAGATCGTCCAGCGGGACTCCGCGATGAAATCACCGGCCCGGATGGCATCCTCCACCATGCCGCCGGCGGAGTCGAGGTCGAGCACGCGCTTGCGGATGCCAAGCGCGTTGGCCACGCGCGTGGTCCGCTCGACCAGGGCGGCGAAGTCGGTGGCGATGCGGCCGCGGTAGCGCAGGCGCAGCACGCCGCGCTCGACGCAGCCGGCCAGCGCGGACTCCAGTGCCTCGCGGTCCAAGGACGGCAGCGGCTCGCCGTCGCCGTGCTCGTCATAGTCCAGGTCGCAGCTGATCCTGGCCTCGCCCGAGGCCAGCGGCACGGGCGACCAATCCATCGGCGCCGCGCGCGGCTTGCTGGGTTCGACGGCGGGCTTCGGCGCCGGGGCCGCGGGCGGGATGGGCGCGACGCTGACGGCGCCGTTTTCTTCCGCCACAGGTTCCACCTCCGGCACCGGGGCAGCGGTGGTGTCTACGGTGGGGTCGCGCTGGCAGGCGGCGAGGGACAGCAGCAGGGCCAAGGCCAGGAGCCGTCGGCAGAAGGCGGAGGAGGGTCCAAGCGTCATGACCGGAGGCTAGCACCGGCGGGATGAACGGACACAGCCTGGGCGGGTCGAATAGCCGGGATCCGGTGGCCGGCTTTTTAGGCTGGCCAGCGGCGTGTCCGGGAGAAATAGTCTCCCCGTGCCGCGGGTGAGCCGGCCCCTGGTGTTCGATTAGTCTGGGCTGGCGCGCACGCGGCGGGAAAACGGGAGACAACGCCAGATGATCATCTACAGCGGAACCCGGGCCGGGTTCTTGAAGGATGCGGACGGTTTCATTGAGGAAAGGATCGCCAGTGCATATTTGACCAGCACAGGCCGCTATGCCGGTCAGTCTGAGCAGCGCTCTTGGAAGGAATCCCTCAGTGAGATGGCCAAGGTTCTGCGGGCGCCCGGTCTTCCCGATGACATGGGCGTTGGCGTCGAGTACCAGATCCCCCAGAGCGCCAAGCGTATCGACATGCTCCTGACCGGGCATGACAAGGATGACAACCCGCACCTGGTGATCGTCGAACTCAAGCAGTGGTCGAACGCGCGGGTCAGTGACAAGGACGGCATCGTGATCGCGCAGCGCGGGGGTCCCCACGAAAGGGAAGGGCCTCATCCTTGCTACCAGGCCTGGTCTTACGCCGCCTTGCTCGAAGGATTCAATGAGGCCATCTACGATGGCGATATTCGTCTTCGCCCTTGCGCCTACCTGCACAATTATCGGCGCGACGGCGTCATTGATGACGCCCGCTACAACGAGTATTTGGAGAAGGCGCCGCTGTTCCTTCGGGGCGAACCTGAGCAGGAGCGTCTTCGGGATTTCATCCGGCGCCATATCCACCGGGGCGACAAGGCCTCGCTGCTTTACCAGATCGAGAATGGCCGCATCCGCCCGTCACGGCAGCTGGCGGATGCCGTGGCCGGCATGCTCGCGGACCAGCCGGAATTCGTCCTGGTCGATGAACAAAAGGTGGCCTATGAGACCGCACTGTCCCTGGCCGACAGAGCGGAATCTGGCAGCAAGCAGGTCCTGCTGATCGAAGGTGGCCCCGGCACCGGCAAGTCGGTTGTCGCCGTCAACTTGCTGGCCGAGCTAACCCGAAGGCGAAAGACAACCCGCTACGTGTCCAAGAATGCCGCGCCGCGAACGGTTTACGCCGAGAAGCTTCGGGGCAAGCGACGCCGCAATGAGGTCCAGGCATTGTTCGGAGGGTCTGGCGCGTTCGTCGACGCCGAGCCGGACGCGTTCGATGTGCTGGTGGTGGACGAGGCGCACCGGTTGAACGCGAAGTCAGGCCTCTACGGCAACCTGGGCGAGCATCAGGTCAAGGAGATCATGCAGGCCGCCCGGTGCAGCATCTTCTTCGTCGACGACGCCCAGCGGGTGACCTTGGCGGACATCGGCCAGAGCAACGAGATCGTGCGCTGGGCCGAACAGCTTGGCGCCGACCTGACCCGACTTGAGCTGCCGTCCCAGTTTCGATGCGCGGGTTCGGATGGGTATTTGGCATGGCTGGACCAGATGCTCGGTATCCGGGAGACAGCCAATGACACCTTCGACCCGGGGGCATTGGATTTCCGGGTGTTCGAGACTGCAACCGAGTTGCATGACCGGATCACGGAGTTGAACCAGGCAGCGAACAGGGCGCGGGTGGTGGCCGGATACTGCTGGGACTGGAACAGCAAGAAGCGACCGGATGCCTGGGATATCGAGATTCCGGAGCAGGGCTATCGGCGCCAGTGGAACCTCGGCAGTGACGGCAGCCTGTGGATCATGGCGCCGGAATCCGTGGCGCAGGTGGGTTGCATCCATACCTGCCAGGGGCTGGAGGTGGACTATATCGGCGTCATCCTTGGCCCCGACCTCGTGGCACGCGATGGGCGGCTCGTTTCCGTACCAACTGGCAGGTCCAAGATGGACCGTTCGATCCGTGGCTGGAAGAAATCCGCCAAACAAGATCCGACAACGTTGTCCCGTGTAGACAAGATCATTCGGAACACCTACCGGACGCTGATGACGCGGGGAATGAAGGGGTGCTTCATCACATCGACTGACGCCGAGACGCGCGAATTCCTGCGTGCTGCCGCAAAGTTGCCTCAGTAGTTGGGCCCGGGCCGGGTAATTCGGAGGTCTCGCAGCCGTCCAACATGCACAAAAAAACCCGCGAATACGCGGGCCTCTGGATGGTGGCTATGGGTGGACTCGAACCACCGACCCCAGCATTATGAGTGCTGTGCTCTAACCGGCTGAGCTACATAGCCATCGGGTACTGCGCGCTGTCCGTTGCAGACAGGGCCGCGAATTCTGGGCCGTTTGGCCGCTCCTGTCAATGCAATGCGTCCCGGCTTGTGGGGGCGCTCGGGGGTGTGGCAGGCTGGCCGCAGTGAAGTTTTTGGAGTCCGTTTCGTGGTCGATCCGGACGGTTACCGCCCCAATGTGGGCATCGTGCTCATGCACGGCGACGGGCGGCTGTTCTGGGCCAGGCGGGTCAACCGGGACGGTTGGCAGTTCCCGCAGGGCGGCATGAACACCGACGAGACGCCGCGCGAGGCCATGTTCCGCGAGCTGCGCGAGGAAACCGGCCTGCTGCCTGAGCACGTGGAAGTGCTCGGCTCCACGCCCGGCTGGCTTCGCTACCGCCTGCCCCGCCGCTGCGTGCGCCGGGGCAACCGGCCCGTGTGCATCGGGCAGAAACAGGTCTGGTTCCTGCTGCGCCTGACCGGCCAGGAGGCCGACGTGCGCCTGGACCTGACCGACAAGCCCGAGTTCGACAGCTGGCGCTGGGTGGACTTCTGGTACCCGGCCGAGCACGTGGTCAGCTTCAAGCGCGAGGTTTACGTGCGGGCGCTGCAGCATCTGGCGCCGCATGCGCGGGCCGTGGCGGGGCAGGATGCGGTGCCGGAGGCGGGGGAGTTGCTGAATGCCTTGATCCAGCCGGTTCAGGCGGCGGGGGGGCGGGGGCGGCGGTAGGGTGTTCGGGACTGAAGTCCCTCCTACAGGGATTGGGTTCGGGGATCGGGGATGCTGTTGACAATGGTTCGCATTTGCGTGGAGAATGCGAACCGTTCCCATTCCTGCATGGATTCCCCATGTACGTCTGCATCTGCCACGGCGTCACCGACCAGGACATCCGCAACGCGGCCGATGCCGGCTGCGGGTCGATGGCCGAGTTGACGATGCGCACGGGCCTGGGCAGCGGGTGCGGCACTTGCGGTGAGTTTGCCCGCGAGATTCTGGATGACGCCCGGGCGGCCAAGGCGCTGCCGTTGCCGGTGTTTGCGGTTGCGGCGTAAGGCTTCGGGACTGAAGTCCCTGCTACAGAATCCATACGAAAACGTTGGGTGAGAACGGGAGCGATTCCTGTTTCCGCACCGTGTTTCCGATGGAGTTATGGTGCCGGCCTGTCCACGGAAAAGGAGGCCCGCCATGAAGGGCGACGCCAAGGTCATCGCGCACCTCAACAAGGCGCTGTACAACGAACTGATCGCGATCAACCAGTACTTCCTGCATGCCCGCATGTTCAACAACTGGGGCCTGAAGGAGCTCGGCGAGCACGAGTACAAGGAATCGATCGACGAGATGAAGCACGCCGACAAGCTGATCGAGCGCATCCTTTTCCTCGACGGCCTGCCGAACCTGCAGAACCTGGGCAAGCTCTTCATCGGCCAGTCGCCGAAGGAAGCGCTGGAGTGCGACCTCAAGCTCGAGATGCAGGCGGTGCCCGACCTCAAGGCCGGCATCATCGACTGCGAGGCCGCCAACGACTACGTGTCGCGCAAGCTGCTGGCCGACATCCTGGAGTCCGAGGAAGAGCACATCGACTGGCTGGAAACCCAGCTGGCCCTGATCGAGCGCCTGGGCGAGCAGAACTACCTGCAGACCAAGATCGGCAGCTGAACCGCCCCGGGGAGGGCTGTAGGAGGGCCTTCAGGCCCGAAGCTCCTGGGCGAAGGGCTTCGGGCCTGAAGGCCCTCCTACATTGGTTGAGCAAGGTCGAGAGTGTGTTGTGCGCCGCAACATGACAGCCACGTTGCACAGCGATAGCGTCCAAGGCGCCCGCACCTATTCCGGTGCGGGCTTTCTTTTGGGGAGCTCTCGCAATATGAAGTCGATTCTCCGCACCACCGCCCTGGCCGCCGCCACCCTGGCCGCGCTGGGCCTGGCCTCCACCGCCGTCGCCGGCGGTCGCTCCGACCTCGTCCGCGCCCACCTCGACCAGGGCCGCCCGCACGTCGCCGGCGAGCTGATCGTCAAGTTCCGCGACGGCACCGATGCGGTCGCCCAGCAGCGCGCCATGGGCCGCGCCAACGGCGCCTTCCGCGACAACCTCTCGCCCGGCCGCAGCGGCCGTGGCGTGGGTGGCGACGTCGCCCTGTTGTCGGTGAAGGGGCACCGCAACCTGGCCGACGCCATCGCCGCGCTCGAGGCCGACGGCGACATCGAATACGCCGAGCCGAACTGGATCGTCAGCCACAGCGCCACCTCGAACGACACCCAGTTCACCAACGGCAGCCTCTGGGGCATGTACGGCGACGCCAGCTCGCCGGCCAACCAGTTCGGCAGCCAGGCCGCCGAGGCCTGGGCGCAGCCGGCGGGCGCCACCTGTGGCGACGTGGTGGTCGGCATCATCGACGAGGGCTACATGTACACGCACGAGGACCTCGCCGCGAACGCGTTCAAGAACCCGGGCGAGATCGCCGGCAACGGCATCGACGACGACGGCAACGGCCTGGTCGATGACGTCTACGGCTGGGACTTCGACGGCAACAACAACACCGTGTTCGACGGCACCGCCGACGACCACGGCACCCACGTGGCCGGCACCATCGGCGGCGTCGGCGGCAACGGCAAGGGCGTGGCCGGCGTGTGCTGGTCGGTGCGCCTGATGGGCGCGAAGTTCCTCGGCAGCCGCGGCGGCACCACCGCCAACGCCATCAAGGCCGTGGACTACTTCACCGACC
>LNFM01003982.1_pt1 | contig 27929 bp, 27 predicted proteins | sample 596031 | NCBI WGS metagenome assembly LNFM01 (sample SAMN04254537, study PRJNA301005) | activated carbon metagenome | isolation source: dual media filters at the Ann Arbor, Michigan drinking water treatment plant | place: USA: Ann Arbor
GGCCGCTCGGCGACGCGGCGTTCCTCGCCGGCCTCGAAGCCGCGACCAACCGCACCCTCAAGCCCGGCAGGCGCGGGCCGAAGCCGGGTTAAGTGCACTGTCACCGAAATTGGGGGAACGCGCCCGGCCGACGGCCTGATCAGCTGAAGATTTCGAACAGGCCGGCGCCGCCCTGACCGCCGCCGATGCACATGGTCACCACACCCCACTTGGCGCCGCGGCGCCGGCCTTCCTGCAGCAGGTGGCCGGTGCAGCGGGCGCCGGTCATGCCGAAGGGGTGGCCGATGGCGATGGAGCCGCCGTTGACGTTGTATTTGGCGGGGTCGATGCCGAGCCGGTCGCGGCTGTACAGGCACTGGCTGGCAAAGGCCTCGTTCAGCTCCCACAGGTCGATGTCGTCGACCGTGAGGCCCTGGCGCTTCAGCAGCTTGGGCACGGCGAATACCGGGCCGATGCCCATCTCATCGGGCTCGCAACCGGCGGCGGCCCAGGAGACGAAGCGGCCGAGGGGCTCCAGTCCGCGGCGCTCGGCCTCCCTGGCCTCCATGAGAACCACGGCGGCGGCGCCGTCGGACAGCTGCGAGGCGTTGCCGGCGGTGATGTATTTGCCGGGTCCCTTGACCGGCTGGAGCGCGGCAAGGCCCGCGGCGGTGGTGTCCGGACGATTGCATTCGTCACGGCTTACCACATAGTCGACCAGGCTCTCCTCCTGGGTCGCCTTGTCGACGGTCTTCATCCTGGTCGCCATGGGCACGATCTCGTCCCTGAACAGGCCCGCCTGCTGGGCGGCGGCCATCCGGCGCTGGGATTCCAGCGAATACTCGTCCTGATACTCGCGGCTGACCTTGTAGCGCTCCGCGACGATGTCGGCAGTGTCGATCATGGCCATGAAGATGGCCGGCGCGATGTTCAGCAGCTCGGGGTCGAGCGCCTCCTTGGGCATGCCTCCGCCCGGGATCGAGAGACTTTCGACGCCGCCGGCCACCACGCAGTCGGCGTTGTCGCCGCGGATGTGGTTGGCCGCCATGGCGATGGCCTGCAGGCCCGACGAACAGAAGCGGTTGATGCTGACGCCGCCGATGGTCTTGGGCATGCCGGCCAGCAGGGCGGCCAGACGGGCGATGTTCGGCGCCGCGTGGGCGATGTTGCCCAGGTAGCAGTCCTCGACGAAGTCTTCCTCCACGCCCGACCTGGCGACGGCGTGCCTGATCGCATGCGCGGCCATCGACATGGGCGGAGTGACGTTGAAGCCGCCCCGGCCGGCCTTGGCGAGGCCCGTTCGGGCGTAGGAGACGATGACTGCTTCGCGCATTTACCTTGTCCTGTCTTCAGGGTTACTCTTGCCTCACCGTTATACGGGGCGCCAGGCATCAAGCAAAGTCGCAGCCGGGCCCCCCGCGATCTTTCCGGGGGCGGTCTGAAACTCAGCGGCCGCGATATCGAACCTGCCCCGGCGGCAGGACCGAGGCTTCCATCGTCCGGGGGATTGACTGACAGGCGAGCGACTTCAACAACCCCGGGGAGTTCCCGATCTCATGAACGCGATACAGGCCGGAACAAACGAAGCGCCGAGCTGTCATGGAGGGCTGGCGAACCTCGACGAAGAATACAGCTACTGGATCGACCACATCGAGGGGCGCATACCCGGCGATCTTATCGGAACGTTCTTCCGCAACGGCCCGGGACGGCAGCGTATCGGCGGCGTGAAGTACGGACACTGGTTCGATGGCGACGGAATGATCTGCCAGTTCAGCTTCCTCGGCGACCGGGTTCATTTCGCCAACTCGTATGTCAAGACACCGAAATATGTCGAGGAGACCGCCGCCCAGAAGATCCTGTACCGCGGCTTCGGCACCCAGCTTCCGGGGGGCATGTGGGCCAACTTCCTGAAAATGCCGGCCAATCCCGCCAACACCAGCAGCGTCTATCATGGCGGCAAACTGCTCGCGCTCAACGAGGGCGGGCGCCCCTGGCAGCTCGAGCCGGGGTCGCTGGAGACGATCGGCGAGTGCGACTACGACGGCATGCTCGGCAGGGGCAATGTCTTCAGCGCCCATGGCAAGGTGCACCCGGCAACGGGCGACTACATCAACTTTGGCGCCGGTATTGCCGGTTTCGGCCTGCACGGGCCGAAGGCATGCCTCAACCTCTACCGGATCGCCCCCAGCGGCAGGCTGACGGCAAAAGCACAGGTGCCGCTGGACAGGTTCCCGTTCTGTCACGATTTCGCGCTGACCGACCGCCATGCGGTGTTTTTCATCAACTCGATCGTGTTTGGCGGCATGACGAGTGTGATCATGGGCAGGAACAGCATTTCCGATGTCGTGACGTTCGATGCGGCGATGCCAATGCGGATTGTCGTCGTCGACCTGGATACTTTCGCCGTCGCGCGGACGTTCGAAACCGACCCTGGAGCGCTTATCCATTTCGGCAACGCTTTCGGGCAGGGTGACGAGATCGTCATCGACGGCATGTACAGCGACAACTTCGAGGCCAACGCGACCCTTACCGACGTGTTCAACCCCAATGGCCGATTCGGTGGCGGTGTCTATAACCGTTACACTCTCGACATGGCGACCGGCGCGATGCGGACGGAGCGCGTCAGCGAGAACCAGTCGGAGTTCCCCACCTTCAATCCAGCCTTGACCGGGCAGCGGCATGACGCGTGTTACACCGCGTGCAGCATCGACAACGGCGCCAACAGTTTCTTCAACGCCTTCCAGAAGGTCACTTTCGATGGCGCGACCACCCTGGTCACGCTGCCGCAGGGGCACTACGGGTCGGAGCCGCTGTTCGCGGCCGCGAGCGGTGCGCGCAGGGACGATGACGGGTATCTTCTGGAGGTCGTCTACAATGCGTTCGACCATGTCAGCGAGCTGCAGGTCTACCGCGCCGACGACGTCACGGAGCTCGTGTGCCGGTTACACCTGAAGCACCACCTGCCGCACCAGTTCCATGGCCATTTCACGCCGCACGTGTTCGTTCAGTGAGACCGAAATGCGGGGACATTGTGTCCCCGCATTTCACTCCCGGGCGCAGCGCTACCTTGCGGCCATGCTCCTGCCCATGAAGTCGCGCACCACCGGATAGATTTCGTTCTGGAACCGGGAGCCGGAGAACACGCCGTAGTGGCCGGCGCCGACCTGGATGTGCTGGCGGCGCTTGTAGTCGGGGATGTTGGGGCAGATGTCGTGGGCGGCGACGGTCTGGCCGGGCGTGCACATGTTGTCCTTGGCGCCCTCGACGGTCAGCAGCGGCATGGTCCGGATCGCGCCGAAATCCACCAGTTCGCCCTTGTAGGTCATCACGCCGCGCGGGATGTGGTGCTCGAAGAACACCCGCTCCAGCGACTCCACGTAGAAGCTTTCGGTCATGTCGAGCACCGAGAAATACTCGTCGTAGAAGTCACGGAATATCTCGGCCTCGTCGTCGTTGCCCTTGATGCCGTCGCCCATGAACGAGGCGTGCCGCTTGATGTGCGGCATCAGGTTGATCGACATGAAGCCGCTGAGCTGGAAGAAGCCCGGATAGACCCGGCGCCCGGCGCCTGGAAAACCCCTCGGCACGGTCTTGATGGCGACCTTGCGCATCAGCTTCAGGGGCACGTGGTCGGTGATCTTGTTGATCAGGCCGGGATTGATCCGCGTGTCCATGGGGCCGGCCATCAGCGTCAGGCTGGCGGGCACCAGCGCCGGGCTGCGCTCGGCCAGCACCGCGGCGGCGACCAGCGCCGGCGGCGCCGCCTGGCAGGTGGCGACCATATGGGTGCCGGGACCCAGCTCGGTCATGAAATCGATCAGGTAGGAAACGTAGTCGTCGAAGCCGAAGTCGCCGTCCGCCACCGGCACCTCGCGGGCGTTGCGCCAGTCGGTGATGTAGGGCGCGAAATCCCGCGCGAAGCCGCGCACCGTGTCGCGCAGCAAGGTGGCATAATGGCCGGACAGCGCCGCGGCGATCAGCACCTTGGGCCGCTCGGCGGCGCCGTCGACCTGGAAGCCGACCAGGTCGCAGAACGGCCGGCGCGCGACGACCGTCTCGCGCAGCGCGTAGGTTTCGCCGCCGCGCTCGGCGGTCACGCCGAAGTCCTGCTTGGGGTAATCCTTCAGGATGCGGTACGGCATTTCGGCAAGCGTCGACAGCGTCCGGCTCAGCGCCGTATCCTTCAGGGGATTCAGATCGTGGTTGAGAATCGCCCTGTAACTATCCAGAAAGAAAGTGAGAGGTCGCGTGAGGTAGCGCGCGGTCTCATAGCTGTCGTAAAGCACTCGCGTCTCTCCAGGAAGCACGCCGGGCCGATCGCGTGCCTCGTTCAATCGGTTTTCAGCGTGGGGATGTTGGCCTTCCCACTACCGCCGTCGCCAACGACGCGTCAGCGGCTTTGTTCTCGCACGTAGGTGCCGGGCGCGTCGCAGAGCGGTGAGAAACCGTCGCATCCCGGTAACGCGGGTGCAACAATGTTCTTACCCGATCTGGCGGCGCACCACGCGGCCCAGCTCTCCCACCAGCTTCCCGTCGTCCTGGCGGCATGCTCCAGCCACTCGTCGGCGGTCGGCCTGATGTCGTCGCCAACCCAGTAATAGGCCTTGTTGTTCCCCGGCGGATTGACCAGCGCGGCGATGTGGCCGCCATTGCTGAGTGCGAAGGTCGACTTGCCGTTCACCAGGTGGACGGTCTCGTAGCAGCCCTTCCACGGCGTCAGATGGTCGGTGATCGCGCCGACGATGAAGGTGTCGCACTTGATCCTGCCCAGGTCGATGGGCTCGCCGAGGATCTCGAATTCGCCCGGCTCGATCAGGTCGTTCTCCTCGAACAGGTGCAGGAAGTCCTGGTGCAGCCTGGCGGGCAGGTTGGTGCTGTCCTTGTTCCACGCCAGGATGTCGAAGGCGGGCGGCGTGTCGCCCATCAGGTAGTTGTTGACCCAGTATTTCCAGATCAGGTCGTTGGGCCGCAGCCAGGCGAACACCTTGGCCAGGTCCTTGCCCTGCAGCACGCCGTCGAGCTGCGACTTGGCCTTGGACACGGCCAGCATGGCAGGCAGGCGGAAGGCGCCCAGCGACGCCTCGGCCTTGTAGTTCATCATGGTGACGCACAGGGTCGCCGTGTTGACCCAGTTCTTCTTCCGGGCCGCCAGCCAGGCGACCATGATCGCGGTCAGCATGCCGCCGGCGCAGAAGCCGACGAAGTTGGCCTTCTTCTGGCCGGTGATCTTCAGCACCGCCTCGGTGGCCTCGAGCGCGGCTTCCAGATACGCTTCCAGTCCCCACTCGCGGTTTTCCGGCGACGGGTTGCGCCAGCTCACGGTGAAATAGTGCAAGCCCTGGCCAACGGTGTATTCGGCGAAGCTCCGGCCCGGCGCCAGGTCGGTGAAGTAGTAGCGGCCGATCTGCGGCGGAATCAGGATCACCGGGATCTGCTTCACCGTCTCGGTGGCCGGCTTGTACTGGATCAGCTCGAACATCTCGGTGCGCATGACCACCGAACCGGGCGTCACCGCCAGGTTGCGGCCGACCTCGAAATCTGAATCGTCCACCTGCTGGGGCAGGCCGTCGTTCTGGAACATGTCCTGCCACAGCGTCATGCCGCCGGTCCACAAATTGGCGCCGCCGGATTCGATGGTCCGCTTCATCGCCTCCGGATTGCCCCACAGCGCGTTGGTGGGGGCGATGGCGCTGGCGAAGACGGTGGCGGCGAAGTCGGCGCGGGCCTTCTCGTCCTTGGGCAGATCGTCGGGGACCATCGCCTCGATGGCGTCCGACATGGCGAGATAGGCCTGGGCAAGCCGTTTGTAGCCGGGGCTTTTCAGCCAGGCGTCGTCCTTGAAGCGCCAGTCCTTGCTGTCGGGCTTGATGTCCGAGGTGCCCGTCGCGACCTGCAGGAGGTTGAAATACAAGTCGCTGCTGGTCTTCAGGAAAGTTTCGGGGCGGATCGCATGAGTATAGGCATAGAATATGTCGTGCAGGCCCATTTCCTTGAGGGCCGTGGACGCATCGCCGCCCAGCATTGCGTCCGGCGGAGTGGCTTTATTGTCTGATTTCCCCGGCATGTACCGTCTCCCGGAAGGGTCCCGTCGCCATGATGCCGAGGCTAGCACGGGCGTTAGGCCCAATCTACAACTCAACTATTTGCAAATGCATGGTGTCGGAGGAAGCGGCGTGTCGCGGTCGCTGGCAAGGCCGGCCGGAATCCGCCACTGGATCGCGGCAGGCGACAATTCGCTTGCGTTCGCGTCCATTTATATTGACCGTTTGGTCAGGGAAGATACGGAGAAGCGTCATGAGCGATTTCGAAGCCACGGTGCGGCACCTGAAGGATGTCGAGGACATCAAGACCCTCAGGCATAAATACTCTTACGGCGCCAACATCATCGACGGCCAGCCGGGCGACCTGAAGGCGTTCGCGGCGCTGTTCGCCGACGACGCGTCGTTCGACGTGGGCATGGGCGAGGCGATCGGCCCGGCGGCCATCGAGGCGATGATGAAGGAGCTGACCACCCAGTGGAAATGCGCCATGCACTACATGCTGAATCCGGTGATCGAGGTCGACGGCGACCGGGCCAAGGGCAAATTCACCGGGCTTTTCGCCTTCGTCTCCGACACCGATCCCGCGCCGGTGTTCCTGTCGAACATCTACACTGACACCTATGTGCGCACGACGGCCGGGTGGAAGTTCCAGTCGGTCCGGGTCCGCATGACCTTCGCCGATCCGGTGTTCCTGCAGGGTTATGCGGACCACCTGGCCGAGCCCGCCGCGTAGGCGCCGTCAGCCGGGCCTGAGGGTCAGAGGCAGCACCGCATGTCCCGCGGTGCCCGGCGGTGGCGCCGGGGTCAGCCTGTTCACCGTCGCGGCCAGATCCGCCAGGTCCAGGCCGAGCAGGCGGGGTGCGCCCACCATGACTTCCGCCAGCATCCGCCTTGCCCGGCCGACATGCGCCGCCGCGCCTTTCGCGTTGCCGGCGCGCACCTTCAGGCCCACCGCGGCCAGCGCGATCAGCGCCTGCAGCAGGGTGGCGACCAGGCCGCTCCGGCCGCAGGCGTTCCACAGGCCTTCCCAGGATTCGTGGGCTTCCCAGTAGTAGCCGGCGTTGAACAGGTCGATGCCGCGCAGATAGTCGTGGCTGTCGCGCCAGCGGTCCGCATCGGGCGCAGCCGGGGCGGGGGCGTGGACGCCGTAGCTATGACCGCGTTCGTCGCGCACCGGATGCGGATCGCGCCCGGGCGTATAGGCATAGGCGGGAAACGGCTCGTCCGGCAGGAAGCGGATCATCCGGCGCTGTAGGCGACGGCCCCGGTCATCGGCCGGTCGCCGGGCGGGCTGCCCCACGGCGCGCGCGGCGCCTGCCGGACGCCGACATACTTCATCAGCCGGTAGCGCCAGCCCTCGGGCGTGCGCACATAGCGCTCGTCATAGGTGCCCAGGAACCAGGCCGAGGCGCCGTCCGGCATCTCGCTGCAGCCGATGAAGTGCCAGTGACCGGTCGCCTCGTCGCCGGTCACCCTGATGTCCGGGCAGATCGCGTTGTGGAAGGCGAACGGGATGGCGCGCAGGTCGACGAACAGTTGCCGGATCGCCGCTTTGCCGCGCGCTGCGGGCATGCCGGGGCTCGCGTCCCACACGCCGTCCTCGACGAACAGGTCGGCCACGGGACCGGCGTGGGTGCCGCCATGCTCGGGCCAGCCGCCATCGACATAGGCGCAGTAGCGGGCCTTGAGGGCGCGGATGTCCTCCTTGTCCTGCAGGTCGAGCAGGCGTCGCTCCAGCGACGCCATACGGCGCGCGAGCTGTTCCGTATCGGCCATGGCGATCCTCCCCGGCGTTTGCGACGTCCGTCATCGGATCAGCGGGCCGGGTTCCTGTCAAGCAAGCGCCATTGATCCGGATCAATGAGCCGTCGGCTTTCTTCACCCATGAATGAAACACCTAAAGCATCGCAAGGAGACGGCACATGGTCGCCATCGTCAGGGTCAAGGAAAGTGTGCTCACGCCTGCCGGCAAGGCGCCGGAGCCGGCGCTCGGCACGGAGATGATCCCGCATAGCCGCTATATCTCGCCCGAGTTCATGAAGCTCGAGTGGGCGCGCATGTGGACCAAGGTCTGGCTGGTCGGCTGCCGCGAGGAGGAAATCCCCGACGTCGGCGACTATATCACCACCAGCATCGGTCCTGAATCGGTGCTGATCGTGCGCGGCGAGGACGGCGTCGCCCGGGCGCTCTACAATGTCTGCAACCACCGCGGCAACAAGGTGAAGTTCGACGCCTGCGGCAACGCGCGCACGCTGCAGTGCGCCTATCATTTCTGGGAATACGACCTGACCGGCAAGCTGATCTTCGTCCCCGACGAGAGCGACTTCCATCAGGGTTGTCCGCCGGAGAAGCTGAGCATGAAGCCGATCCGCACCGACAGCTGGGGCGGCTTCGTCTGGTTCAACCTCAATCCGGACGCCGAGCCGCTGATGGACTATCTGGGCGTCATCCCCGAGCATCTCGACCCGTACCACTTCGATAACCTGGCCATGACCATGGACGTCACCGTGGAATGGGACTGCAACTGGAAGACCTCGGTCGATGCGTTCAACGAGGTCTATCATGTCCAGGGCATCCATCCGGAGCTCTGCTATACCATCGACGACGTCGACGTGCAGATCGACCTCTACGACCGGCACAACCGCTATCTGGTGCCGTTCAAGACCTATAGCCCGAGGGTTGGCGAGCAGACCGAGGTGCCCGAGGCGCTCGCCGAGGAGTTGCGCGCCATCGGCATGGATCCGGACCAGTTTACCGGCCACGTGTCCGACATCCGCCGCGCGGTGCAGGTCTACAAGCGGGCCAATCAGGCGAAATTCGGCATCGACTATGCCGGGCTGAACGACGACCAGCTCTCGGACGATTACCACTATTTCATTTTCCCCAACATCACGCTCAACGTGCATTCGGACTCGCTGCTGTTCTTCCGTCAGCGGCCGCACCAGACCGACCCGGACAAGATGTATTACGACGTGCGCATGTTCCAGCAGATACCCAAGGGCGAGGAGCGCCCGCCGCTACCGGAGCACGAACACGTCAAGCACGGCGAGCGGTCGCTGGGCCTGGTCCTCGACCAGGATTCGGTCAACCTGCCGCACGTCCAGCAGGGCATGCACTCGGCCGCCTTCGACGGCCTGTGGATTAGTCACCAGGAACGCCGCATCCGCCACATGCACAAGACGCTGATGGACTACGTCGACGGCGTCGGCGCCAACGACGCCTGAGGATATCTAGCCTTCGGCCGCCGCCAAACCGGTGGCCGAAGGCTCGCCGCCCAGCCCCATGGCCGCGCTCAGGTCGGCATAGGCAAGGGCCGCGTCGGCCCGCGCGGTGGCCAGCGCCGCCTGGGCGTCGTAGGCGGCGCGCTGCGCCACCAGCACCTCGAGCAGCGGAGACAGCCCCGCCGCGTAACGCGCCATGGCAAGCCGGGTCTGATCCTCGGCGAAGGCAAGGGCATCGGCCAGGGCGACGCGCCGTGCCTCGGCGGCGAAGGCCGCGGCCAGCGCGGCTTCCACTTCCACGAGGGCCTGGGTCGCGGCCTTGCGGTATTCGATTGCCGCGCGCAGCAGCCGGGCGTCCGCCGCGTCTCGGGCGCCCTCCAGCCTGCCGAAGCTCAGCAACGTACCAGCGACCGACGCGCCGGCCGCGTAGGCCGTCCCGGGTCCCGCGAACGCGGACGCGGGCGATACGTCCTGGCCGCCGATCAGGGCCGACAGGGTCAGGCGCGGCCAGAAATCGGCGCGGGCGGCGCGGGCATCATATTCGGCGGCGGCCAGCCCGTGCGCGGCGGCGCGAAGGTCGGGCCGCCGGGCCAGAACCTCGGCCGGTGCCAGCGCTTGCCGGGCGACGGCCGCTTCGGGCGCGGGTGTACGCTCGGCGAAGATGGCGGCGAGCCCGCCTGGCGGCTGGCCCAGTAACGCCTCGAGCGCCAGGCGCGCCTGCGTCTCCGCCTGCCGCAGCGAGGCCGGGCGCGCGCGCGCCGCGGCCAGCTCGGCCCGTGCCTGGGCCACGTCCAGCTCTGGCGCGAGCCCGGCGGCGTGCCTGGCCCGAGCCACCGCGAGCGTGTCTTCCAGCGACGCGACCGTATGTTCGGCCACCGCCCGCCGGTCGCGCGCGTCGCGCACGGCGATGTAGAGCCCGACGGCCGTCCGCCGTACCTCCAGCCGCGCCGCCGCCAGCCGCGCCTCCGCGCCCAGGGCCGAGGCCTGGGCGGCGTGCGCCCGGTTGCGTTCGGCGCCCGAGAAGTCCGGCGTCCAGGCGAAGGAAACCGAGCCGGCGATGCTGTCCGTGCGCGCCGGATCGTCGCCCGGCTTCGAGGTTTGCGCCGATCCCCCAGCGTCGAGGCGTGGCGCCAGAGCCCCGCGCGCCGAGCGCAGGCTGCCCATGGCCTCGGCGGCGCGCGCTTCGGCCAGCGCCACGTCGTCGCCGTCTTCCGCCAGGGCCAGGATACGGTCGAGCTCGGGATCGCCGTAAGCCCGCCACCAGCGATCGTCGATGTTGGCGGCCGGAAGCGACGGCTCGGTCCAGGCCGCGGGGACGGCACGCGGCCGGGGCGTCTCCGGCATGGCGGCGCAGGCCACCAGGGCCAGCGGCAGCAACAGGAGCGGGGCGCGCTTCACGAGGGACTCCGCGCCGCGACGGGGGCCGCGTCGATGTAGACGTCCATGCGCTGGCCGACGAAGGCTGCCGACTGCCTGGGATCGAAGGCGTAGATCGCCTCGATGACCCGCGTGTTGACCCGCTCGGCGCCGCCCGACAGCGCCCGTTTCTCGACCGCCTGAGGCTCGAAGCGGACGAAGGCGAGGGCAATGCGCTGGCCCGTGCGGCCGCGCAGCGTCCCGGTCGCTTTCGCGCCAGCGGCGACGCGGGGCATGTCGGTTTCATCGATTTCGACCCGGACATGCAGTGGATCGGCGACGCCCATGGTCATCAGCGGCATCTGGACCGGTCCGGCGATGGCATATTCACCCACCCGCACGTCGATCCGGAACACGGTACCCGCGATCGGCGCGCGGACCGTCAGCCGGTCGATCTCGGTGCGCACGGCATCCGCCTGCGCCTGGGCGGACCCCAGGTTGGCCCGCGCCTGTTTCACCGCGGCGTCGGCCCGGTCGGCGCCGAACCGGCGCCGCGCCACCTCGTCCGTGCTCACCGCGCGCGGGTCGCGGACGGCCTCGAACATCGCCAGGCGCTGGCGCTCGTCGGCCAGCGCCACCTCGGCCGATGCCAGCGCCGCGCGGGAGGCCTCGACGCTCGCCTCCGCCTGGTCCAGAGCCGCCTGCTGGGCCCGGTCGTCGAGCCGGAACAGCGGCGCGGCCCGTTCGACCGCCTGGCCCGGCACGACGAAGACCTCGCGGACGACGCCGGGCAGGTCGCTGGCGATGGCGATCATTTCGCCGCGCGGTTCCACCACGCCGACACCGGCGACCGCCGTGGCGAAGGGCGAGGCGGGCGGCGCCACGGGCGGCTCGGTGCGACCGCGCTCGGGCCTGATCGTCGAGACGATGGCGAAGGTCAGCAGGGCGACCGCCAGCACCGGCAGGCCGAAGCGCGAGAAAGGCTTAATGGACATGCAGTTCCTCCGGCAGCGTATCGTCGGCCGAGTCGCCCGCGATGCGCCCGTCTTCCATGGCGATGATCCGGTCGGCGTAGTGGTAGATGCGGTTGTCGTGGCTGACGACCAGCACGGCGCGGCCCGGGTCCGCGCTGACCTGCTTGAGAATGTCCATGACCTGGCGCCCGGACTGCGCGTCGAGCGCCGCGGTCGGCTCGTCGCAGACGATGAGCGCCGGCGCGTGCACGATGGCGCGGGCGATGGCGACCCGCTGCTGCTGACCGCCGGAAAGCTGGCGCGGCAGCTTGTCGGCGTGCGCGCCCATGCCCAGCGTCTCCAGCACGGCGCGCGCCCGTCCGGCGCCGTCGCCCAGGCTCATGCCGCCGGCGACCAGCGGCATGGCCGCGTTCTCGGCGGCGGTGAGCGCCGGCAGCAGATTGTACTGCTGGAAGATGAAGCCGATCCGGTCGCGGCGGAACCTGACCTTCTCGGCGTCGGCCATGGCGGTGATGCGCCTGCCCATCACGTCGACGTCGCCGCCGGTCGGCCGCAGCGTGCCCGACAGGATCGACAGCAGCGTCGTCTTGCCGCAGCCCGACGGCCCCACCAGCATGGTCAGCCTTCCCATGTCCAAGGTGAAGTCGATGCCGTGCAGCACCTTGGTGCGCGTGCCGTTGGAGCCGAACTCCATCTCGATGCCGTGCGACTGGACCGCGTGGGCCATTTCTATCCCCTGAACACGATGGCTGGATCGACCCGGAACACCTTGAGCAGGCTGCCCAGCGACGCGATGGCGATGATCAGGCCGACCACCACCCCAACTCCCACCAGCACCTGCCAGCGGAGGATGAAGCCCTCGAGCGCTGGCACGTCCTGAGTGAAGCTGAAGAAGACGGCGCAGGTGCCGATCCCGAGGCAGAAGCCGAGGGCGCCGACCACCGCCGCCTGCAGCAGCACCATGCCGGCGATCTGGCGGTTGGTGGCGCCGATCGCCTTGAGCGCGCCGAACTGCTTCAGGTTCTCGATCACGAACAGGTAGAAGGTCTGCGCGGTGATCGCCGCGCCGACGATCACCGCCAGCGCGATGGTGATGCCGAAGTTCACCGGGATGCCGGTACGCGTGAGGTAATAGAGAATGCTGCGCCAGGCGAAATCGTCCCGGGTGAGCGCCTGCAGCCCGGTCTCCGCCTCGATCCGACTCGCCAGAGCTTCCGCCGTCACGCCGTCACGGGCGCGCACCAGCACGAAGCTTAGCTTGTTGCGCGTCGGTGGCGTCACGGTGATCGCCTGGGAATAGCGCATATACGCGATGGGGAAGGTGATGAACGGCGCCGATGCGTCGACCAGCCCGCGCACCACCACCCGGCTGTCGTTGATCTCCGCTTCCTTGCCTATGGCCGCGAGCGGATCCTGGCCCGGCCAGATGAAATCGGCGCCCTGGGCGTCGAACAGGATGGCGTCGGGCTCGCGCAGGCTCTCCAGTCCGCCGGCCAGCCAGACCCGCGGCGCGCCCACCAGCGTCTCGTCGTCGACGCCCACGAGGCTGACCTGGTTGACCAGCCCGTCCGTCGTGCGGAACATCGCCAGGCCCTTGAACAACGGCACCGCCCAGGCGACGCCGTCGATGCTGCGCACCCGGCCAAGCGCCTCGTCGGGCAGGGCCTCGACCTCGTCGATATAGCGGACACGCGGATCCATCACCCAGACGTCGGCCTCGCGGACGTCGAGCACCTGGCTGGCGGTGCGGCTCATCAGGCCGATGAAGATCGAGACCTGCTGGCTCATCAGCAGCGTGGCGAACGCGATGCCGAAAATCAGGGCGATATACTTTGCCCGGTCTCCGGTCAGCATCTTGAGCGCGACTTGCCACATCCTCGGAAACTCTCCGTTCCGGGGTTGAACCGTAATCTGGTACGGTTGACTGATCTGGTTTACCCTGAGAATTAGAATACTAGCCGGATCAGTATGTCAAATGACTCGATGCCGGCGCGGAGGTGGAAGATCGTCGAGGCCGTTGTGCAAAAACGCACCAGGGGTCGTCCCCGGGATACATCGAAGGACGCCGCCATCATTCTGGCGGCCCAGCGCCTGTTTCTCGACCGGGGCTTCGAAGGGACGAGCATGGATGCCATCGCCGAGGCCGCCGGCGTCGCCAAGGCCACCGTCTATGCGCGGTTCGGCGACAAGGAGGCGCTGCTCAAGGCGGCGATCACCGAGAAGTGCGGCCGCTTTCTCGACGCCGCAACCCTGGAGCCGCGCGCATCCCGGAACCTCAGACAGAGCCTATCGACGATCGCGCGCCGCTTCCTCGCGCTGGTGACCGACCCGGACGCGGTCAGCCTGCACCGGGTGATGATGGCCGAGGGGCAGCGCCATCCGCGCCTGCCGGAGCTGTTCTTCCAGTCGGCGATCGAGCCCACGCAGGCAAGGCTGATCGCCTTCCTGCAAGCGGGGATCGACGACGGCCGGCTGGTCATCGACGATCCGCCGACCGCGGCCTGGCAGTTCCTCGCCATGGTGAAGGGCGAGGCGTTCATGCGCGCGATGCTATACCAGCCGCCGCGCCCCGCGGCCCAGATCGAGGCCTATCTCGATGCGTGCGTCGAGATGTTCCTCGCCGCCTATGGCCGCCCGCCGGAACGCTGACGGCATTTACCATCAACCGTGACTGTCGGCTCTGGCGCTGCGCGACCGACCGGTGCTAGCCTCCCGGAGAAACTTCAGGGGAGATACCGTCATGAGCACCACGTTCGATCCCGTTCGTCCGTCCGCGCCCGAGCAGGTCGACCTGCTGCACAGGGACGTACTCGATTGTCCGCACATGGCCAACAAGGTGCTGCGCGAGCAGGCGCCGGTGTGGTGGAACGAGAAGCTGGGCGGCTTCGCGGTGTCGCGCTACGACGTCATCCGCCAGGTCATCATGGACCCCGCCAACTTCTCCAACTCCAAGAGCCAGGAGGACATGCCCATCCAGCAGGAGAAGATGCGGCGCATGATCGCCAAGTTCGAGGAGAAGGGCTGGGTGCCGGCGCGCACGCTGGCGGGCCGCGACGATCCCAACCACAAGCAGATGCGCGGCCTGTTCGAGCAGGCGTTCCGCGCCAGCCGCATCAAGGCCATGGATCCGTTCGTCGAGGAAACCGCCTACAAGCTGGCCGACGAGTTCATCGCCGCCGGCAATGAGTGCGACTTCGTCAAGGCCTTCGCCGTGCCGCTGCCGCTGATCGTCATCATCAAGCAGATGGGTGGCCGCATCGAGGACATGTGGGACATCAAGCGCTGGACCGACGCCTGGATCAAGCGCATCGGCCGCATGCAGACCGAGGAAGAGGACCTGCGCAGCGTCGAGCTGGAAGTGGAGATGCAGCACTATTTCCAGCCGATCTTCGAGCGTCTGCGCCGCGAACCCGACGACACTCTGCTGTCGGACCTGGTCAACGTGGTGATCCCTGAATGGGGCCGGCCGCTGAACGACCACGAGTTGCACGCCGAGATCATGTCCGACGGCTTCGGAGGCGGTTCGGAGACGACGACCAACGCGCTGTCGGCCGGCGTCAAGCTGCTGATCGAGAACCCGGATGCGTGGCAACTGCTGAAGGGCGACCCCGACAAATACATGCGCACCTTCATCGAGGAAGTGCTGCGCCTGGAATCGCCGGCGCACACCATGGTGCGCATCGCCCAGAAGGACTGCGAACTGGCGGGCACGTTCGTACCGAAGGGATCGGTGCTCTACGTGCGCTATACGGCGGGCAACCGGGACGATGAGCATTTTCCCAATCCGGACAAGCTGGACCTGGAGCGCGCCAACGCGGCGACGCATCTGGCGTTCGGCGGCGGGGTGCATCACTGCATGGGCGCGCCGCTCGCGAGGCGCGAGCTGTATTGGGGCTTCAAGGCCATCGTCGACCGCCTCGACGACATGTGGTTCATCCCCGGCAAGAACGACTTCCGCCACCAGCCCAACTTCGTCGTGCACGCCCTCGAGGAACTGCATATCGGCTACCGGGCCAAATAGGTGGCGGAGGGTGGCAAGGTCGCGCTGGTCACCGGCGCGGGCAGCGGCATCGGCCGGGCGACCGCCTGGGCGCTGCTGGGCGCGGGCTACAGGGTCGCGTTCAACGGCCGCAAGCGCGAGAAGCTGGAGGAAGCCGCCGCCGCGAAGGATCCCGGTGGCGAGCGGACGCTGATCGTGCCGGGCGACGTCTCCGACCCCGACGCGGTCGAGGCCGTGTTTTCCGGCCTGATGCAGCGCTTCGGCCGGCTCGATCTGCTGTTCAACAACGCGGGCGGCGGTTCCGTGCCGGTGTCCATCGACGAGGTCAGCTACAAGGACTGGATGCGCGTTGTCGGCGCCAATCTGACCGGCACCTTCCTGTGCACCCAGCATGCTTTCCGGATCATGCGGGCGCAGGACCCGCAAGGCGGGCGGATCATCAACAACGGCTCCATCTCGGCCCATGTGCCGCGGCCCCATTCGTCGCCCTATGCCGCCACCAAGCACGGCGTCAGCGGCCTGACCAAGGCGACGGCGCTCGACGGCCGCGCCTACAACATCGCCTGCAGCCAGATCGACATCGGCAACGCCGCGACCGGCCTGACCAGCCAGATGGCGATCGGCATGCTGCAGCCGGATGGCTCGACGAAGCCGGAGCCGCTGATGCATGTGGACGACGTGGCGCGCGCCATCGTGTTCATGGACAGCCTGCCGCTCGACACCAACGTGCCGTCGCTCACCATCATGGCGACGCTGATGCCGTTCATCGGGCGGGGGTGATGTTCAGGTTCGCCGCCAACCTCAGCTTCCAGTTCGGCGACGCGGCATTCATGGACCGCTTCGAACGCGCCGCGAAAGCGGGCTTCACCGGCGTCGAATACCTGTTCCCCTACGAGCACGACCCGAAGGAACTGGCCGCCCGGCTCCGCGATAACGGCCTGGAACAGGTGCTGTTCAACATGCCGCCGGGCGACTGGAGGGCAGGCGACCGGGGCCTCGCCGCCGTGCAAGGGAGGGAAGCCGAATTCCGCGCCTCGGTGGATGACGCGCTGCGCTACGCCGAGGCGCTGGCATGTCCGCGTATCCACGTCATGGCCGGCGTCGCGGGTGGGCCGGAGGCCGAAGCCGCCTACCTCGCCAATCTGGAATATGCCGCGCGCCGGTTCGAGCCTTACGGCGTCACGCCGCTGATCGAGCCGATCAACCGCCGCGACATGCCGGGCTATTTCCTCGCCGACTTCGACGACGCCGTGGAGGTGATCGCGGCGGTCGCCGGAATCCGCCTCCAGTTCGACATCTATCACCGCCAGATCATCCACGGTGACGTCACCATGGGTCTCCGGTCGATGATGCCGGTGGTCCGTCACATGCAGATCGCCGGCGTCCCCGACCGCCACGAGCCGGACATCGGCGAGCTGGACGTCCGCCATGTCCTGGGTACCGTCCGCGAGCTGGGCTATGACGGCTGGATCGGCTGCGAATATCGCCCGAAGGGGGTGACGGAGGACGGATTGTCGTGGATGCGGAGCCTTGGACCCGGTTGACGGCGATCAATGACAGCCGGGGCCTGGACTCCCAAGGTCTGGTGGAATGCACCCGGGAGGACTGTCATGTTTCGCGACATTCTCGTGCCTTTGATGAACGTGCCGGAGGCGGATGCCAGCGCCACGCTGGAGAAAGTCGCCGCGACGGCGGCCAGGCTGGGCGGCGATGTTTCGGGCCTGGCGGTCGAGGTCGACTTCGCCCAGCCCGTCTACATGTACGGCGACGCGGTGGTCTTCATGTCCCAGGCATTTCTGGATGCCGAGGCAGCCCAGCACACCCGCGTGGAAGATCTGCTGCGTCGATTCGAACAGCATGCCGCGGTGGCCGGCGTCGCCAGTGAGTCCGAGATCGTCCGAGCGGCAGCCGGCGAGGTCGCCGGTCTGCTGGCGGAACGCGCGCGGACGCACGACCTGGCGATGTTCGTGCTGGGCGATGACGATCATTACGCCCGCAACTGTGTCGAGGGGGTCATATTCGGCTCGGGCAGGCCGGTTCTGGTGCTGCCGCGGGCGGCGCCGGCAAGCGCCATGGCGAATGTGCTGATCACTTGGGACTTCAGCCGGGAAGCGGCCAGGGCCTTCGCGGATGCCATGCCCATCCTGCGCCAGGCGGCCAGCGTCACGGTCGTGCATGTCGCGGACGACGGCGCGTCCTGGCATCCCGGCGCCAAGGCGCTGGAGCGGCACCTCGAACGCCTGGGCATCGGGGCCAGATACCACCAGCTCGCGAAGGGCACGCTGACCGTCCACCAGACGATCGAGGCCTATGCGCGCCACAACGGCGCCGACCTGGTCGTCATGGGCGCCTATGGCCACTCGCGCCTGCAGGAATTCGTGCTGGGCGGCGTGACGCGGGAGGTGCTGAAGGCGCCCTTCGTGCCGGTGCTGCTGTCGCACTAGCGGGCCGCAGGGGACGACGGCTGAAACTAATACGGCCTGTCCCCATCCACCGTCGCCCGGTGCATCACCCGGCGCTGGCCCTGGTAGTCGTTAAGCGCGTAGTGCTGGGTGCAGCGGTTGTCCCAGAAGCCGACCTCATCCTGCCGCCAGCGGTGGCGGTAGACGAAGGGCGCGCTGGTGGCGTGGCGGCACAGGAAGTCCAGCAGCGGCTGGCTTTCGGTGCGGGTCATGCCCTTGAACTTGGTGGTGAACGCCTCGTTGACGAACAGCAGCTTACGGCCGGTTTCCGGATGGGTGCGCACGACCGGATGCTCGGCGCGACCGGACGCCTGCTCGGCGGCCATGGTCCGCATGGTGCGGCCGTCGTCGGTGTAGATGCCGTTGGTGCCGTAGATGTCCTCGGCGGTGTGGACGGCGACGAGGCCGTCCAGCATCTGCTTCATGCCGCTGCTGAGCGCGTCGTAGGCCAGGTACATGTTGGCCCACATGGTGTCACCGCCCTTGGCCGGGATCTCCCGCGCGTAGAGGATGGAACCCAGGGCGGGCTCCTGCTGGAAGGTCATGTCCGAGTGCCAGCCGCCGCCGAAATTGAACCGGTCGGTCGGCTCCTTGACGATGTTGAGCACCTCGGGATGGCCGTCCAGCGGCTTCACATGCGGATGGACGTTGAGGGTGCCGAAGCGGCGGCCGAAATCCTTGTGCTGGTCGGGCGTCAGGTGCTGATCCGGGAAGAAGATCACCAGATGGTCGAGCAGCGCCTGGCGCACCTGGCCGAACACATTGCCGGTCATGGGCCGCGACAGGTTGACGCCGTGGATGCGGGCGCCCGCGGCCGAGCCCAGCGGTTCGATCTCGATGCCGGTCATGACATACTCCCGGTCAGTGGCGGTTGAAGGCATTGATACGCCTTCGGGCGACGGGCGCGCAACGTTGTCCCGACAGGTGAAAGATAACAGTTCATTAAAAAATCATTCGTGCTTAAACTGGCGTCCGAATCCGTGGACCGCCACGAGGAGAAACACATGGTCGCGATCGTCCGAGTTCAGGAAGCCGTCAAGACGCCGATCGAGAAGGCGCCCGAGCCTAATATGGGCGGGGACTACATCCCCAAGGAGCGCTATACCTCGCCCGAGTTCATGAAGCTCGAGTGGGAGCGGATGTGGACCAAAGTGTGGCTGATGGGGTGCCGCGAGGAGGAAATCCCCGAGACCGGCGACTATGTCACCCAGGACATCGGTCCGGAATCGCTGCTGATCGTGCGCGGCGAGGACGGCAAGGCGCGGACCTTCTACAATGTCTGCAACCACCGCGGCAACCAGGTGAAGTTCGACGAATGCGGCAACTCCCGCACCCTGCAGTGCGCCTATCACTTCTGGGAATACGACCTGACCGGCCGCCTGATCAACGTGCCGGACGAGCAGGATTTCACCCAGGGTTGCCCGAAGGACCAGCTGAGCCTGAAGACGGTCCACACCGACACCTGGGGCGGCTGGGTGTGGTTCAACCTGAACCCGGACGCCGAGCCGCTGCGCGATTATCTCGGCATCGTGCCCGAGCATCTCGACCCGTACCATTTCGAGAAGATGCACCTGGTGCTCAATGTCACCATGGAATGGGACTGCAACTGGAAGACGGCAGTCGACGCGTTCAACGAGATCTACCACGTCCAGTGCATCCATCCGGAGTTGTCCTACACGATCGACGACGTGGACATCCAGATCGACCTGTACGAGCGCCACAACCGCTACCTGGTGCCGTTCAAGACCTACAGCCCGCGCCTGGGCGAGGATCTGCAGGAGGTGCCCGAGCATCTCGCCGAGCAGATCAGCGCCATCGGCATGGACCCGGCCGAGTACGAGGGCCGCGTGGCCGACATCCGCCGCGGCGTGCAGCTCTACAAGCGCGAGAACGAGAAGACGCTGGGCTTCGACTATTCGGAGCTGAACGACGACCAGCTTTCGGATGACTACCACTACTGCATCTATCCGAACCTGACGTTCAACATCATGGCCGAGAGCTTCGGCCTGTTCCGCCAGCGCCCGCATCCGACCGACCCGAACAAGATGTTCTTCGACGTCTACCGCGTCGTCCATGTTCCGGAAGGCAAGCCGGTGCCGCCGCTGCCGGACCACGAGCAGCACAAGCACGGCGAGCGGTCGCTGGGCCTGGTGCTGGATCAGGATTCGGTGAACCTGCCGCATGTCCAGAAGGGCATGAACTCGGCGGCGTTCAAGGGCCTGTGGATCTCCAGCCAGGAGCGCCGCATCCGGCACAATCACAAGACGCTGATGGACTACATCAACGGCCGTTACAGCAACGACGCCTGACGCGGTGTTCGCCGCCCGTTGAAGTCCGGCTGGCAACCTGTGACGCGGGCTGGACGTTTCCCTTTCGTGAGCCCACATCAAGACTCACGAAACGGGAGACATGGATGTTCACGAAGGACGTGGCCGAACAGAACTGCATCCCCGGTCAGGTGGTTCTGTTCACCTCCGGCAAGTCCCATGACGTGCCCAGGTTTCTGGCCCGCGCGCTGCGGCCGTTCAACGTCGGCGAGGCGTTCCACGAATTCCACGGGATCGAGGGCGCGCTGCCCAAGTGGGAGACGTTCCTGACCTGGCTGCTGCAGCAGGGCTATGTCGAGGCCGTCGAGCATACGGAAGTGCACCTGACGGCATCCTGGGCCGATGGCGACAGCGTCGACATGCAGCCGATTTCCACCCAGGAAGACATCATCGAGATGGCCGGCGGCAAGGCATGCCCGAAATGCGCCTCGCACCATGTCGTACCCGAGATGAAGGACGGCAAGGCCGACATGACGCGCCGGGTCTGCACCTATTGCGGTCACCACTTCAGCGTGGCGGCCTGACGGTCCGTTCTATTCTTGATGCAATGGTCCAACCCTGCCCGCGTCCCTGAGCTTGTCGAAGGGCCTGCATCAGCGTTCATGCAGGCCCTTCGACAAGCTCAGGGACACGGTGAAAAAGGTGCACTGCATCTCCCCATCTGAAGATCACTCGCAGATCCGGTAGCCATTCCGGCGCTCGATAAGATCGAAGTGCAAATGGTCCGCATGGGCCGCGTCGGTGCCAGGACCCAGCACCGTGGTGAAATACGCGCAGGCGCCGCCCCGGATCGCCGCCCGGAAGGCTCGGGCGTCGTCGGCGCTGCCCGGCCGGTCCATGATCGGCACCGCATCGCGGTCGCTGAATGAAATGCCGGCGATGTCGATGGCGTTGGCGTGTGCGTGCTCGCTGACCTTGGATTCGCCGTCGCCGCGCCGCGAGCGGCACTGATAGGAATCGCCGGTCGAGATGGCGATCGGCGTCGCCTTCAGGTGCAGTGTGGCGGACGGGAGCAGCACGTTTCTGGTCCACAAGGCGAGCGCCCTGGCCACCTCGCATCTCGTCGTCACCGCCGGTTTCAGCTCGATCCCGACCGATGACACCGTCAGCGGGCGCTCGGCGCCGCAGCCGTCCTCGCCGGTGATCGGCTCCAGCACCGCGAACCTCACGCCCAGCGCCCTCAGCGCCGCCTCGCAGCCCAGGGCCTGGGCTTCGTCGTGAACGGGTGTGGGCGGCGGAGATGTGTCGTCTGGCAGTGGATCGGCCAGCAACGTGGGTGCCGCAGGCTCCAGCGCCGTCACGTCGATCGGCGCCGGCGCGGCCTCATGCACCTTCGGTGACCGGGTGAACGCCACGACGGCGACCAGCCCCACCAGCAACATGGTGAAAAGCAGGCCGATCTGCTTCACCGCCTAGTCCTCGAAGACGACCGTGACGCCCGGCTCGACCATCTTCGCCAGCGCCTCGGCGTCCCAGTTGGTCAGCCGGGCGCAGCCATGGCTGAAATGCTTGCCGATGGGCGAGGGCTCGGCGGTGCCGTGGATGCCGTAGGTCGGTTTGTCGAGGCCGATCCAGACGGTGCCCACCGGCCCGTTCGGACCGGGCGGTATCTGCATGGCCTTGGTGTTCTCGCCCTGTTTGAAGTTGACGTCCGGGCGGTACGAATAGTCGGGGTTGCGCACCACCACCTTCACCTTGTGGGTGCCGCTGGGGCTGGGCAGCGCGTCGCTGCCGACGGTGACCGGGAAGAACGCCAGCAGCTTGCCGTCGGCGCCGAACGCCCGCAGGCTCGACGTCGCACGGCTGACCGTGACCTTGGCGGCCTTGCCGGTTTCCGGGCGCTGGCGCAGCGCGGCGACGGTGATCTCGGTGCCGGCCTTGCTCCAGTCCGCGTCCGGGTTCAGCAGCGTTATCAGCTTGATGTCCATGTGGAAGCGTTCTGCGAGCATCTCGTCGGCGCCGGTGAACGAGAGGTGCTTCAGCTTCGCCATCTCGGCATAGTCGGCCGGGATCTCGGCGACGAACGGGCCTTTCAGGTCCTCGTCGGTGATGGTGTAGGTGGTGAACACCGGTGCGCCGTCGGCCGACAGCTTGGCCCAGGACTCGGCGTCCAGCTTGCCGTCCGATTGCAGGCCGTTGGCCTGCTCCCAGGCGGCCAGCGCCTTGGCGACGTTGTCGCCCATATAGCCGTCGATCACACCGGGCGAGAAATCCTGGCCGTCGAGCAGCACCTGCACCCTGAGGGCGAGCGCGCTGCGCGCATCGGCCTTGATCTCCGCGCCGTCGAATGCGGCGGCGTTGATCTGCTCGGCTGTGAACGTCTCCTCGGCCGTATTGTCGGCAGCCGGCTTTTCAGACTCGGCGGCATGGACCGCGAACGGAAACAGCAGGACCGTGCAGGCGAGGGAAAGACGGGAGAGCGACATGGGCCACCGCGCGTTGTGATCGGTGACACGTGAACAATCGGCGTGTCCCACGGTTCCAATCCTGGTTCCGTAAGGTCACCATCCCATGATCCGGCCATGAACGCGATCGGCGGCGCCACGGTCTCTCCGCGCGATGTACTCGGCCTCGATGCCGGCCGCTGCGGCCGGCTGCGCCAACGCTATCTGGATTAGCCCCCTGCGCCTGCGCTAGCCTCGCGCCATGAAACCCCGAGCGATTTCCCGTGCCGAACTGCCCGTCGACACCATGGCGATGGCGCGCTTCCTGATCGGCAAGCTGCTGGTGCGCGACACCCCGGAAGGCCGCCGCACCGGACGGATCGTCGAGACCGAGGCCTATCCGCCGGGCGATGCCAGCGGTCACCATTTCCGGGGCGAGACGGCCGCCAACCGCTCCATGTTCCTCGAGCCGGGCAGGGCCTATGTCTATTTCATCTACGGCGTCCACTTCATGCTCAACGTCAGCTCGGAGCCGCCGCGAACCGGCGGCGGCGTGCTGCTCCGCGCGCTGGAACCGGTCGACGGCATCGAGCTGATGCAGGCAAGGCGCGGTCCGGTCCGCGACCGCGATCTGGCGCGAGGGCCGGGAAGGCTGGCGCAGGCCATGGCCATCGGGCCGGAGCTCAATGGCACAGACATGTGCCAGGAAGGGCCGATCTGGCTTGCCGAAGCGCCGAAGCCGGTGGACGAAATCGGCGTCAGCATCCGTATCGGCATCACGAAGGAAGCTCATCAATTGCGGCGCTATTTCGAGCGCGGCAATCCCAGCGTCAGCGGTTCAACTGCACTCAATCGTTCCGACGGTTGAGCAATACACCACATTCACCGTGTCCCTGAGCCTGTCGAAGGGCTTTGCACAAATGCTGATGCAGGTCCTTCGACAGGCTCAGGGACACGGATAGAATATCGGTGGCACCCAGGCGGTCGGCGCTGACTCTCAGAAGTCCAGCGGCAGCTTCAGGTAGGTGCTGTAGATCCGGTCGCGGTGTTCGATGAGGATCGGATCGACCTCCAGCTTGCCGCCCATCTGGCCCCACACTTTCCTGAGGAATCCAGGCGTCGCCGACCACTCGGACGGAAGCTGGCGGACGCCGATCGACATGCAGGCCCAGAAGATGTCGGCCGCCGTCAGGCCGTCGCCGACGAAATAGGCGCTGCCGCTTGCCTTCTGCTCATGAAGCTGGCTGGCGAGGAAGCGTAGCACCGAGGCGGCGCGCTCGGGCGCCCTTTCGACCTGCTCGCGGGAGGCGCCGTATTGCCGGTGCAGGATGTCGTCCCACGAGCCTTTCTCGGCGCTCGTGTCATTTGCGGCCTCCTGCGGGAACATCATGAAGCGGGAGTTCCAGGCGAAGCCGCCTTCGCCGCAGATTTCGTGGCAGATGCCGAACACCAGCGCCCGCAGCACGCGGTCGGCGGGCAACAACGCCGGCGCGGGGTTCAGCCGTTCGGCCAGCATCAGGATTTCCGCCCATCCGGCTCGGGCCGGCTCCTCGTTCCAGATGGCGACCGGCGCGTTGCGGTGGCCGGTCCAGGCCTTCAGGTCCTCGTTGGGCTGGGCCGCATGCTGGGCGACCGGCGTGAACGGGATGCCCTTCACATGGAACAGGCTTTTCGCCGCCTCGCAGAACGGGTTCGGTATGTTTTTCGTGACGGCCAGCCTGAGGCCGGGCAGATCGCGGGCGTCCTTGGCTTCGATATGGTCCATGCGGCGGTCCTCCCCGCGGCAAGACTGGCACGGATGTGGCCGGCTGTCTCGCGCCCGCCGCGCGGGCTCTCCCAATTTCGCGCGGAGTCTGCTACCTGTGGCGCGGGGCCGCATCGAGGGCAAAGGGCTGTGACCAGACTGACATTGGTGATCGCCGCCGCGGCGTTTCTGGCGTTGGGCATGGCGCCGGTGCGTGCCGGCACGACCGAGGACGCAACCGCCGCCTATCAGCGCGGCGACTATCCGCTCGCCATGCGGCTCTATCTGGGTCTCGCCGACGAGGGCGAGCCCATGGCGTTCTCGATCCTGGGCCTGATGCATGCCAGCGGGCAGGGCGTGCCGCAGAACTTCACCGAGGCCGCGCGCTGGTACCGGCTGGCGGCCGAGCAGGGTGTCGCGGTGTCGCAGGCGAGCCTCGCGGGCCTCTATTTCGAGGGCAAGGGCGTGCCCCGCGACGTGGCGGAGGCGATCCGCCTGTACCGGCTGGCGGCCGAGCAGGGCGACGCGTCGGCCCAGTTCAACCTGGCCAGCATCTATGAGGGCGGGCGGGGCGTGAACCCGGACTATACCGAGGCGATCTACTGGTTCCGGCGCGCCGCCGCCCTGGGCAACCCTTCGGCGCGCTACAGCCTGGCCGGCATGTACCAGGCCGGGCGCGGCGCCGCCCAGGACGATGTCCGCGCCTATATGTGGCTCGACTTCGCGTCCTCGACCGGCTGGAGACTGGCGGTCAACGCCAAGAACAAGCTTGCAAAACGCATGACGGCCGACCAGATCGTGCAGGCGCGGCGGATGTACCTGTCGTGCCTCGAAAGTGGTTTCGAACTCTGCGACTGATCGGCAACCCTTGGACCTGATTTCGGTACGGCTGTGCCCGTCACAAACCGACGCGGACCAGCATGCGCTGGTGCTGACCGCGGTCGGCATCCAGTCTCACAGCGTTGTCGAGGACGACGGCATCATGCTCTATGTCGCCATCACCGACGCGGCCGAGGTGGTCCGGCAGCTCGCCGCCTATGACGAGGAAGAGGCGCGCCGCGCCCGCAAGCCGTCCCGCGCCAGACTCCTCGTTCCCAAGCCCGAGGGACCGCTGGCGTTCGTCGCCGTGATGCTGTTCTTCTTCGTCGCTCCCGACGCATCGGCGTGGCGCATCGACTGGCTGAGCAAGGGCGCGGCCCAGGCCGGGCTGATCATGCAGGGCGAATGGTGGCGCACGGTCACCGCGCTGTTCCTGCATGCCGACGGGTGTCATCTGCTGGGCAATCTGGGCATGGGCGTCGTGGTCGGGCTGCTGGTCGCGCAACTGCTGGGATCGGGCGTCGCGTGGTTCGCCATCCTGATCGCGGGCGTCCTCGGCAACGCCCTCAACGCCGCGATCCAGCTGCCGACGCACACCGCCATCGGCGCCTCGACCGCCATATTCGGCGGTATCGGGCTGCTGGCCGGCTTCACCCAGGTGTCGTCGTCGGCGCCGTGGCATCGCGGCGCCCGGCGATGGGCGCCTGCGGGCGCGGGCCTGGCGCTGCTGGTGCTGATGGGGACGGCGGGCGAGAAGACCGACATCTGGGCGCATGTGACCGGATTCCTGACCGGCGGGCTGATGGGCCTGGCGTTCGGCCGCTACGGCGACGGGCTGGTTTCCCGGCTGCGGCTGCAGGCGCTTTGCGGCGTGGCCACCGTGGTGTTCATCGGCATCGCGTGGCTGGTCGCTCTCCGCGCCTAGCAAGAGCGCCGGGCCATCGTGGCGGCCCATTTATAACGGTTGCCATGATACGGCGCCGGATGATATCGGCGGAAAAGGCATTCGTCGGGGAGGACGTTCATGAACAGGGTTGCAGGCAAGATCGCGCTGGTCACCGGCGCGGCGTCGGGGCTGGGCAAGGCCATCGCCGAGCGGCTGGCGGCGGAAGGCGCGACCGTGGTGCTGACGGATATCGACGCGGGCGCCGGCGAAGCGGTCGCCGCCGCTATCGGCAAGGGCGCGTCGTTCCACCGCCACGACGTTACCAGCGGCGACGACTGGGCGCGGATCATCGGCGCCGTCGAGCAGGCGCACGGACGGCTCGACGTGCTGGTCAACAATGCCGGCATCACCCTGATGGGCACCATCGAGGACATTTCCATCGAGGCGTGGAAGAAGACCTTCGAGGTCGACGTGGAGAGCGTCTACTGGGGCTGCCGCACCGGCATCGGGTTGATGAAGAAAACCGGCGGCTCGATCGTCAATATGGCGTCGGGCGCGGGCATCAAGGCGAGTTCGGCGCTGGTGGCCTACAACGCGGCGAAGGCGGCCGTCATCGCGGCCACCAAGTCCATCGCCCTGCATTGCGGCCAGCAGCGCTACGGCATCCGCGTCAACGCGGTGGCGCCCGGCGCGATCCGGACGCCGATCATCGACAAGGTGCTGGCGCAGGTTCCCGACCCGGACGCCATGCTCAAGGGCATGGAAGCCAGCCACCCGGTCGGCCATCTCGGCCAGCCCAGCGACATCGCCAGCATCGTGCTCTACCTGGCGTCGGACGAATCCAGCTTCGCCACCGGCGCGGTGTTCTCGGTGGACGGGGGCATGATTCTCTAACGCGGCTGGATTGCTGCGTCGCTACGCTCCTCGCAATGGCTTAGGAAACGCGTTTCCTAAGCCACCTTGTCGAACTTGACGTGCAGTTCCTTCAGCGCGCGGACCCACATGCCGTGGACGTGGTCGTAGGTGTTCTTCTCCGGCACCGGGCGGAAATCGTGGGCCCGCCGCAGCAGGATGTCCCAGGCGCAGTTCTGCTCGAAGCGGCTCAGCGACGCGCCGGGGCAGTGGTGCTCGCCCAGGCTGAAGGCCAGGTGCCGGCCCGCGTTCTTGCGGCCGAGCTGAAGCTGGTCCGGCTCCGGGAACATGCGGTGGTCGTGATTGCCGGCGCCGAAGCGGATGCTGAGCGTGGCGCCCTTCGGCACCTTCACGCCGTTGATCTCGGTGTCTTCCTTGACGAAGCGGTACAGGCCCTGGGTCGGGCTCTCCATGCGCAGCACCTCCTCGACGAAGTTCTTCACCTTGGACAGGTCCGCCTGCAGCTCCTTGTAAACCTCGGGGAAGCGGAACAGCAGCCACATGCCGTTGGAGATGGCGAAGGTGGTGGTCTCGTTGCCGCCGATCAGCAGGTGGTCGATGATGCCGATGATCTCGTGCTCGTGCAGCGGCCGGTGCCTGTCCAGCTCGACGTCGAACAGCTCGGTCTTCGTCAGGTGGGTGATGATGTCGTCCCTGGGGTGCTTCAGCTTGTCCTTGATGGTGTCGTGGATGTAGTGCTGCAGCTCGATGTGCTTCTCGACCGCCCAGCGCTCCTGTTCCTCGGTGAGCCCGCGCGAGAACGGCCAGACCCAGGCGAACGACCACTCCTTCAGCTTGGGCAGGTCCATGCGCGGGAAGCCCAG
>LNFM01013397.1_pt1 | contig 27919 bp, 33 predicted proteins | sample 596031 | NCBI WGS metagenome assembly LNFM01 (sample SAMN04254537, study PRJNA301005) | activated carbon metagenome | isolation source: dual media filters at the Ann Arbor, Michigan drinking water treatment plant | place: USA: Ann Arbor
GCTCAGACGTTGAAGCGGAAATGCATCACGTCGCCATCCTTCACGACGTAGTCCTTGCCTTCCAGACGCATTTTTCCCGCCTCCTTCGCGCCCTGCTCACCCTTGCCGGCAATAAAGTCTTCGTAGGCAATGACTTCCGCGCGGATGAAACCCTTCTCGAAATCGGTGTGGATCGCCGCCGCCGCCCGCGGCGCGGTATCCCCGCAGTGAATGGTCCAGGCCCGCACCTCCTTCACGCCGGCGGTGAAATAAGTCTGCAGTCCGAGCAGCCTGTAACCGGCGCTGATGACCCGGTTCAGTCCCGGCTCCGCCATGCCCATGTCTTCCAGGAATACCGCCTTGTCGGCGTCGTCCATGTCGGCGATCTCGGCTTCGATCGCCGCACACACGGCAACCACCGGCGCCTTTTCACGTTCCCCCAGCGCCAGCATCGCGGCAAGATGGGGATTGTTGTCGAACCCGCCTTCGCGCACGTTGGCAACGTACATGGTCGGTTTGGCCGTGATCAGGCACAGCGGCTTGAGCACCGCGAGTTCCTCGTCATAAAGATCCAGCGCGCGCACCGGCTTCGCCTCGTTCAGTGCCGCCTGGCATTTCTCCAGCACCGCCACCAGCCGCTGCGCCTCCTTGTCGCCGCCGGCACGCGCCAGTTTCGCCGACTTGGCGAGATGGCGCTCGACCGCCGCCAGGTCGGCCAGTGCGAGTTCGGTATTGATGGTCTCGATGTCGGACAGCGGATCGACCTTGCCGGCCACGTGAACGACGTTTTCATCCTCGAAGCAGCGCACGACATGGGCGATGGCGTCGGTCTCGCGGATGTTGGCGAGGAACTGGTTGCCGAGGCCCTCGCCCTTGGACGCACCGGCTACCAGCCCGGCGATGTCGACGAACTCAACCACGGCAGGCACCACCTTTTCCGGCTTGACGATGGCGGCCAGCGCGGCAAGGCGCGGATCCGGCACCTCGACGATGCCGACGTTGGGCTCGATGGTGCAGAAGGGGTAGTTCTCCGCCGCGATGCCGGCCTTGGTCAGCGCGTTGAACAGGGTGGACTTGCCGACATTGGGCAGGCCGACGATGCCGCATTTGAGGGACATGGTTCGTGCTTTCTGTAAAAGGTCAGGACTTCGGCGCGGGGCCGGAGCCGGGTTTGGTGTGCAGCCTGAGCATCGCCGCCTGCATGTCGCCGGCGGCGATCAGCGGCCATGCCTCATCGGCGCGCGCCAGCGACTCCTCGATCGCGCGCTGCTCCTCCGCGCGCGGCGCATGCAGCACGTAGTCGACGACTTCCTGCTCGCTCGCCGCCAGTTCGCGCGGATGGCCGATGCCGATGCGCAGGCGCCAGAAATCCCGCGTGCCGAGCCGCGAGATGATGCTGCGCACGCCGTTGCCCGAGGCGCTGCCGCCGAACTTGAGCTTGATGCCGCCCGGCGGCAGATCAAGCTCGTCGTGGGCAACCAGGATGTCCTGCGGCGCGATCTTGTAGAAGTCCGCCAGCGCGCCCACCGCGCGGCCCGATTCGTTCATGTAGGTCGACGGTTCCAGCAGCCAGACATCGCCGGCGGCGGTGCCGATCCGCGCGACTTCGCCGTGGAAACGCGCCTCGTGGCGCAGCGTCGCTCCGGCGGCGCGCGCAAGCCCGTCGACCCACCAGAAACCGGCGTTGTGGCGCGTCGCCTCGTATTTTTTCCCCGGATTGCCCAGGCCGACGACGAGTTTCATGCGGCAAAACGCGGACCGACAGCGCCGGATAATCGCAAGTATTTGTTTATAAACATATTTTTATAAAACAAAACGCCCGCCAGCAGACTGCATGCTGACGGGCGCGGCCAATGGCGCCAGCCGGGGCTGGCAAACATCGTTACTTCTTCTCGGCCGGCTTCTTGTCGCCATCCTTCTTGTCGCCGGCGCCCGCAGCACCGGCAGCGGCTTCCGGAGCCTGGCCGGTGATTTCGGTGACCGGAGCGGCGACAACCTCCTCCACTGCCACTTCCCTCGGCACCTGGACCGTGACCACCGCGGGATCGTCGGCCTTCAGCTTGGACAGCGGCTCGACGCCCTTGGGCAGATTCAGCTCGGAGACGTGGATCGAATGGCCGAGTTCGAGATCCTTCAGGTCGACCTCGATGTATTCCGGCAGGTCATCCGGCAGACACAGGATCTCGAGTTCGTTGATGATGTGCTGGATCACGCCCTTGCCGACCTTCACGCCGGGCGAGATTTCCGCGTTCATGAAATGCAGCGGCACCGCCATGTGGATCTTCTTCTTCGGATCGATGCGCTGGAAATCGACGTGCTGCACCTGCTCCTTGAAGGGGTGCATCTGGAAATCGCGCAGCAGCACGCGGTCTTTCCTGCCTTCCACCGTCAGGTCAAGAATCGAGGAATGGAAGGCCTCGAGCTTAAGGTGGCGCAGCAGCGCCTTGTGGTCGAACTCGACACTTTGCGCGTCCACACCGGCGCCGTAGACGACGCCCGGAACGCGACCCGTCGCACGCAGGCGGCGGCTCGCACCCTTGCCCTGGCTCGTGCGCGGAAACGCAGTGACTTCAATTTTCATGTTGCTCTCCTGATGATGCGGGAGGTCCGCGACCAGACTGCCCCCGCGTTAAAAAGGAAACCGGCAATACACCGGCTTCCGCTGAAAACTATTCGACGAACAGCGAGCTGACGGAATCCTCGGCGCTGATGCGGCGCATCGTCTCGGCCACCAGACCCGACACCGTCAGCACGCGGATTTTCCCGCACTGCCGGCCCGCCTCGGTCAGCGGGATCGTGTCAGTGACCACGATCTCGTCGAGCGCCGAGCCCGCGATGCGCTCCACTGCCGGGCCCGACAGCACCGGGTGCGTGCAGTAGGCCAGCACTTTTTCCGCGCCGTGTTTCTTCAGCGCGCCGGCCGCCTCGCACAGCGTGTTGGCGGTATCGACCATGTCGTCGACGAGCACGCAGGTGCGTCCCTGCACCTCGCCGATGATGTTCATCACCGTCGAGACGTTCGGCCGCGGCCGCCGCTTGTCGATGATGGCAAGATCCGCTTCCAGCCGTTTGGCCAGCGCCCGCGCCCGCACCACGCCGCCGACATCCGGCGACACGACTACGAGGTCCTTGAAATTACGCTTCCAGATGTCGCCCAGCATGATCGGACCGGAATAGATGTTGTCCACGGGGATGTCGAAAAATCCCTGGATCTGCTCCGAGTGCAGGTCCATCGTCAGCACACGGTCGACGCCGACGCTGGTCATCATGTTGGCCACCACCTTGGCCGTGATCGGCACCCGCGCCGAACTCGGACGCCGGTCCTGCCGTGCATAACCCATGTACGGGATGGCTGCGGTCACACGTCCGGCCGACGCCCGTTTCAGCGCATCGACCATCACCAGCAGTTCCATCAGCGTGTCGTTGGTCGGTGCACACACCGACTGCAGGATGAACACGTCCTTGCCGCGGACGTTTTCAAGAATCTCGACCATCACCTCGCCGTCGCTGAAACGGCCGACCTTGGCACGACCGATATGGATGTCGAGATGGCTGACCACCGCCTCCGCGAGCCGCGGATTGGCGTTGCCGGTAAATACCATCAGCCTGTCCAGTGCCACCCCACACCCCCTGCGCCAAGCATGCCACTGCAGCAATCAAGTGGCTGGGGAGGAAGGATTCGAACCTTCGCATGCCGGAATCAAAATCCGGTGCCTTAACCAGCTTGGCGACTCCCCAACCGAGCCGCCGGCACTTCCAAATTCAGTCTTCCGCAAAATCCGCCAGCCCGTGGAGCGGATGCACATCCAGCCCGCGCGCAACGAACCCGCGCATATCCGGCGGGCAGGCCGCCATCGCCCTGCGTGCCCCCGCTTCGTCGGGAAAACCGGCAAAAACGCAGGCGCCGGAACCACTCATCTGCGCCTCACCGACCGACCTGAGCCAGGCCAGGTGCCTGCCGACCTCGGGATACAGGCTGCAAACCAGAGGCTCCAGATCGTTCCCTGCAGGCACGGAAAAGCCTTGTATTTTAACTGCTTCGGAGTCCCGTTTCAATTCCGGATGCTGAAAAATCCCGGCTGTAGCCACCGACACCGGAGGCACCAGCACCAGGTACCAGGCCGGCCCCACCGTCAGCGGTTCCAGTTTCTCGCCGATGCCACCGGCCAGCGCGGTGCTTCCGAAGACAAACACCGGCACATCGGCCCCCAGCGGCAGGGCCAGCTCCTGCAAGCGTTTGCGCGACAGGCCGGTATCCCAGAGATGGTTCAGGGCCAGCAGGGTGGTCGCGGCATCGGAACTGCCGCCGCCCAGACCGCCGCCGACCGGCAGGCGTTTTTCGACATGGATATCGGCGCCGAATCGCGTGCCGGTCACGGATTTCAGCACCCGCGCCGCACGCAGGGTCAGGTCCTCCGCCTCGGCAACCCCCGGCAATTCCCGTGTTCTCCTGATCAGTCCGTCGCTGCGACGGCGGATCCAGACCGTGTCACCGAAATCGATGAACCGGAACACCGTCTGCAACAAGTGATAACCGTCGGCACGGCGGCCGGTGACGCGCAGCATCAGGTTGAGTTTTGCCGGTGCCGGAAAGCCGCTGCAGCCGTTCATTGCGCAGCCTGTTCCCGCCAGTCGTCAATGACCATGCGGATGCGCTGACCCGCCCGTTCAAGATCCAGGCGTCGCGGCAATGCGGACCGCGCGGGGACCTCGGGGTAGGCAAAACGCAGGCTCCAGCCGGCCTGCTCCAGGCGGACAAGGCGGCCACCGGCATCACGCTCGACCGCGTCGGCCGCAACATCCGGCACCGTTTCCCCGCGCACCCAGTGCTGGAGCTGGGCGAGCGGCAAGGCCCAGCCGAGCGCCTGGCGAGTCAGGCCTTCGGCCGAAAACGCGCGATATTCCTGCTGATCGGCGGTGATCAGCGTCGCACCGGCCGCATCGCTGCTGATATGGGCCAGCGTGGTGCCCGTTGGCGACATCAGCCAAATTTCGTTCGACTGCATTTCGTGGCGCCAGCGAAAACCGGCGGAAAACGCACGGCCATCGGCGCCGGCCAGCACCCGCCCCAGGAGATCAAAAGGTGATGACGGGGCGATGCTGCCGGACAAGGGGGCGCAGCCGGCAAACAGCAAGGCCGCGGCAGCGGCAAGAACAGCCCTCATTGCGCGGATTGCAGGATGACCGGGGACAGGCGTTTGATCGTGCCCTGGAGCACCTCGTTCTTCGGCTGGCCGCGCAAGGCTTCGGCCCAGACCTTCTGTGCCTCGGCCTGGCGACCCAGCGCCCACAGCACCTCGCCCAGGTGGGCGGCGATTTCACCGTCGGGCCGCATTTCATGGGCGCGCTGCAGGGGTCCCAGCGCCGCCTCGTTTTCGCCCAGCTTGTGAAGCACCCAGCCCAGGCTGTCGAGAATGAAGGGGTCGTTGGGCGCCAGCTTGTGCGCGGTCTCGATCAGCGTGCGTGCTTCCGGCAGGCGCAGGTTGCGGTCCGCCAGGGTATAACCGAGCGCGTTGTAGGCATGGGCATGATCGGGCTGCATCGCGATCACGCGGCGCAGATTGGCCTCAAGCACGTCCAGGCGGTTGACTTTCTCGGCCGCCATCGCATGGTCGTACAGCAGATCGGCGCTGTCGGGCGTGCGCGCCACCGCCTCGCCGAGAAAATCGAAAGCCTCCTGGTAGGCCTGCGCCTCGCGCAACAGCCCCGCCTCGGCCAGCGTCAGCTGCATGCGCTGGCGCGCGTCGCCCGGGGCGATGCCGCGCAGGTGCTTGCGCGCATCTTCCAGCCGCCCCTGCTTCGCCAGCACCCCCGCATAACGCGCCTGTGCCGGGATGTACTGCGCGCCATGGGTGATGCTGGAATACCACTTGAGGGCCTCGTCCACGCGTTTGAGTTCCTCGTTGACCTGCCCGAGGTACATGCGGACCATGTCCGGATCCTTGGCGCCGATTTCCAGCGCGCGCTGCAGCTGGATGTCCGCCGCCGCATAATCCTTTGCCTGCATCGACAGCGTCGCCACGGCCATCGCAATCTCGGCGTTGTTCGGTGCCTCGCCAAGCAGGATTTCAAACTGCTTGCGCGCCTCCGGATACCGTTGTGCGCTGACCAGCAGGCGCGCGTAGTTCAGCCGCGCGTCGCGCGCGCCCGGATGCGCCTTGACGAAATCACCGAGAAAGGCAACGGCTTCGTCCACCGATCCGCGCTGCAGCGCCTGGGCCTGGAACAGCGCCGCGAGTTCCCAGCCCGGGCGCAGCTTCAGCGCTTCGCGGGAAGACTTCAGCGCGGTCGCCACATCGTCCGCGTTCCATGCCGCCTGCGCCAGCGCGAGGCTGGCCTCCGGCACCTGCGGGTGGCGGGCGGCCAGGCTGCCGATCAGCCGCTGTATGGCGGCCTTGTCCTTGTGCCCGGACAGCAGCGAATACAGCTGCAGGAAATTCTGTCCGACATTGCCGGGGTCACCACTCAGCGACTTTTCAAGATGGGGCAGCGCATCGTCGAGCCGGGACTGGTTGACCAGCAGGGCAATCACGGTCTGCCGTGCACGTGACGATTCCGGATCGGCCTGCAGCCACAGCGTCGCCGCCTCCAGCGCCGCGGGCAGGAAACGCGCGTTCCATGCAATCTCGGTGGCGCGGCGCGCCACACGCGGATCACGGGTCTCCCGCGCCACTTCGAGGAACGCCGGGACAGCCACGTGGGGCTGGCCGCGCTGCGCGGCGATTTCCGCCAGCGTCAGCTTGAACAGGATGGACTCGCTCAGTTCGACGGCGGGCAGCGGCGCCTCGCGCTGCTGGGGCGCGCGGGTCACCACCTTGGGCAACGGCGGCTTGGCGGCCGCGGCGGGCGCCTGCGCGGCCGCCGGCTGCTGCGGCGGCTGCGGCGGCTGCGCGCATGCCGCCAGGACAAGACTGGCCAACAATGCTGCAGATCGGGTCAGGGTCATCGGATCATGGCGCCGTGGCTACGGCAGGTGGCGTGGATTGCGGCGACGCAAATCGCGTACGCCTTCATAATGAGGCACATATTAGGTATATTTGATGCCAATCACAAGGCAACTCCGCTGCATCCTTCCATGATTTCCGCCGACCCCGCTTTGACGATCTGTGCCCGGGGTCTTTCCCGCAGCTTCGGCACCCATGTCGCGGTCAAACCGCTGGACCTGGACGTGAGGCGCGGCGAAGTCGTCGGCCTGCTCGGCCCCAACGGCGCCGGCAAGTCGACCACCATGCAGATGCTGACCGGCAATCTCGCGCCGGGTTCCGGTGAAATCCGGATTTGCGGCATCGACCTGCTCGAATCTCCGCGCCAGGCCAAGGCGCGCATCGGTTACCTGCCGGAAACGCCGCCGCTGTACCGGGAACTCAATGTCCGTGAATATCTCGACCTCGTCGCAAAGCTGCACCGCATGCCGAAAGCACAACGCGCAGAGGCGGTCATCAGTGCCATGGCGCGCTGCGGCCTTGCCGACACCGGCCGCAAGCTGATCGGCACCCTGTCCAAGGGTTACCAGCAGCGGGTCGGCATTGCCCAGGCCATCGTCCATGAGCCTGACGTGATCATCCTCGACGAACCGACGGTCGGGCTCGATCCCAACCAGATCCTCGACATCCGCAGGCTGATCCGGGAACTCGGGGAACGGCACAGCGTGATCCTCTCCACCCACATCCTGCCCGAGGTCGAGGCCGTCTGCGACCGGGTGCAGATCATGCATCACGGCGAAATCGTGTTCAGCAACACCATCGCCGGACTGCGCGAATTCCAGAGCGGACGCACGATGATTGTCGGACTGCAGCATCCTCCCGCCGCCGATGCGCTCGCCGCCATTCCCGGGGTCGAACATGTGGAGACGGACGGCGAAGGCCGCTTCCGCGTCCGTTTCGCCCAGGACAGCGATCCTTCCGCGGCATTGCTGAGCGCGGCGGCAGCCCACAACTGGGGTTTGCAGCAACTGACACCGGCGCGCAGCAGCCTGGAGGATGTCTTCGTGCAACTCACGCGTGATGACGCGGCAGAGGACGCAGCCGCAGCATGAGGAACCCCGCATGATATTCACCATTGCCGGCAAGGAACTGCGCACGCTGTTCGCCTCGCCGCTGGCCTGGCTGGTGCTCACCGTCATCCAGGTCGTGCTCGGTTACGGCTTTCTGCGCCGGCTCGACGATTTCCTGCAGATCCAGCCGCAGCTCGCGCAGATGGCGAGCCCGCCCGGGCTCACCGAACTGGTCGCGGCGCCGACCTATGCCACCGCTGCGGCGGTGCTGCTGTTTGCGGTGCCGCTGCTGGCGATGCGCATGATCGCCGAGGAACGGCGCAACCAGACACTGACCCTGCTGCTGTCGGCGCCGGTATCGATGACCGAGATCATCCTCGGCAAATTTGCCGGCCTGATGGCATTCCTGCTGATCATCATCCTGCTGGTGCTGGCGATGCCGCTGCTGCTGGTGACCGGAACCCGGCTCGATTTCGGCCTGCTCGGCGGGCTGACGCTGGCCCTGCTGCTGCTCGCCGCGGGATTTGCCGCGGTCGGCCTCTATGCTTCCAGCCTCACAGCACAGCCGGTGGCGGCGGCGCTGCTCGGCTTCGGCATGCTGCTGGCCATGCTGTTCATGGGTGAAACCGCCGGCGACAGCCTGCATTCATCCAGGTCTTTTCGCCGCTGAAAAATTTCGAGCCGCTGGGGCGCGGCATGATCGACAGCTACGCCATCGCCTGCCCGCTGCTGCTGACCGCGGGTTTCCTGGTGCTGGCCATCCGCCGTCTCGACGGCCGGCGGCTGCGGGGTTAGGCGATGCAGATCACCCGCAGGCTGCGCTGGCAGCTGGGCATCCAGAGCGGCATTTTCGTGATCCTGCTCGCCGTGGTGGTGGCGCTGCTCGCCTACCTCGCCCACCAGTACCGTTACGAAAAGGATGTCACCCGCAACGCGCGCAACACGCTGTCGGCCGCCACGCTGGGCGCGCTGCAGCAGATGCAGGGGCCGCTGCGCGTCACCGCCTATGCGGTGCGCCAGGATGCGGGCGGCAGCAACGTGCACCGCATGATCGAGGAACGGGTGCGCAACTACCAGCGCGCAAAACGCGACCTCGAGCTGCGCGTCATCGATCCGCGCGAACAACCGAAGGCGGCGGCCGAGGCGGGGCTGCGCTCGCCGAATGCGCTGGTCATCGAATACCAGCGGCGCTCGGAGCAGATCCCGCTCGGCGAATTCAACGAGCAGAACTTCGCCAACGCGCTGGTGCGACTGCTGCGCGGTGCCAACAGCCTGGTGCTGTGGCTGGACGGACACGGCGAACGCAAGCTCGACGGCCCGGCCAACCATGACCTCGGCAGTTTCGGGCAGCAGCTGCGCGAAAAAGGCTTCAGCACCAGCAGCATCAACCTCGCGCTGGCGCAGGAGGTTCCGGCAAACGCAGCGCTGCTGGTGGTCACCCACCCGCAGGTCGAACTGCAGCCGGCGGAAACCGAAAAGCTGTTGTCCTATGTCGACCGCGGCGGCAACCTGCTGTGGCTGATCGACACCGAACCGCTGCGCGGCCTGCAGCCGCTGGCGGAAAAACTGGGACTGGTGCTGACGCCCGGCACCGTCATCGATCCCGCGCTGGCTCCGCGCAGCGGCCCGCCGGTGTTTGCCGTCGCCGCGAACTATGCGCGCCACCCTGTGGCCGGAACGCTGCAGTACAACACGCTGTTCCCGCATGCGCGGCAGATCGGCGCCGACGACGGTGCCGGCTGGCGCGTCACGCCGCTGATCGACGTGGCACCGCGTGGCTGGGTCGAAACCGGAAAACTCGACGCAAAATCGACCTTCGACAAGTCACGGGATTTCCCCGGCCCGGTCAACATCGCAACCGCGCTGGAGCGCACCGCCGGCGACCGCGAACAGCGCGTCATTGTCGTCGGCACAGGGCATTTCCTCTCCAACAGCTTCATCGGCAACGGCGGCAACCTCGCGCTCGGCGTGAGCATGATGAACTGGCTGGCCGGCGAGGATGCGCTGGTCACCATCGACCCGCGTCCGGCCGCCGACACCCGGCTCGAGGTCGGCACCCTGCACCTCTATGCGATCGCCGTCATCGTGCTGCTGCTGTTGCCGCTTATTTTTGCAGTCACCGGCGGGGTGGTCTGGTGGCGCCGGCGCAATGCCGCCTGACGGCGCATGAAACACGGCTGGCTGTCACTCCTCGTCCTGCTTGCAGTTGCGGCCGGTCTTGGCGTGCTGGCCTGGCTTGCACCCTCGCCCGGCGAAAGCGTGCCGCCACTGTCGACGCTGGTGCCGGCGCAGGCCCGGAAAGTCACCCTGGTGCGCGCGGGGCAAATCCCGGTCGAACTTGAACGCCGGGATGCGCAATGGCTGATGACCGCTCCGCTGCGCGCGCGCGCCGATGAATTCCAGGTCATGCGCATGCTGGCACTGCTTGAGACCAAACCGGCCGCACAGTTTCCGGCGACCGATCTTGAGCGTTTCGACCTGCAGGCGCCGGTGGCGCGGCTGACCGTCGATGGCAGCGAATACGCCTTCGGCGGCATCAACACCGTCACCCGCGAGCAGTACGTGATGCACGGAGACACCGTGTATGCGGTGGCGCTGCGGCATGGCGCGGCACTGCCGGCCGATCCGGTGGCACTGGTCCGCCGCGTTTTGCTCAATGAAAATGAAATTCCCGCAGCGATCCTGCTGCCGCAATTCAGCGTGCGCCAGGCTGGAGGCCGCTGGACACTGACACCGCCCGCAGGGGAGGCCGGCGCCGATGAACTGCAGGCTTTTGTCGATCGCTGGCGCCAGGCCTCGGCCGCGCGCGCCGAACCCCATGACGGGCGCAAACCGCTGGCCGAAGTGCGCATCGAACTGCGCGAAGGTGCGCCGCTGGTGTTTTCAGTATTGCAGCGCGAACCCAATCTGGTTTTGCTGCGCCAGGACAACGGCCTGCAGTACACCTTCCCCGCCGGTGCCGGGCAGGCGCTCCTGACGCATCCCGGACGCCCGGCATCTGTTAAAAATAATCAATAAAAACAAATACTTAAGAATGCCCGAATTGCCGGAAGTCGAGACCACCCGCCGCGGACTGGCACCACTGGTGGAACGGCAGCGCATCCTCAGCGCCGTGGTGCGCCATCGCGGCCTGCGCCAGCCGGTGCCGCGCGGACTGGAACAGCGGCTCGCCGGCGCACGCGTGCATGCACTGTCGCGTCGCGGCAAGTACCTGCTGTTCAGCTGTGAAGCGGCAAATCAGGAGCAGGGCACACTGCTTGTACACCTCGGCATGTCGGGACGGCTGTGGCTGGTGGACACCGGGATACCTCCGGAAAAACACGACCACTTCGACCTCGTCATCGACAACGGCCGCGTGATCCGCCTGCGCGACCCGCGGCGTTTCGGACTGGTGCTGTGGCTGAAAGGTGATCCGCTTGCGCATCCGCTGCTGAACCGCATCGGCCCCGAACCGCTGACCGAGGATTTCGACGGTGCCGTGCTCCACCGCGCAACGCGGTCGCGCAGCGCGGCGATCAAGCTGGTGATCATGGACGGCCATGTAGTCGCCGGCGTCGGCAACATCTACGCCAACGAGGCGCTGTTCCGCGCCGGCATAGATCCCCGCACGCCGGCAAAACGTGTCAGTCGCGCGCGCTGCGACGCGCTGGCGCGGGAAATCAGGGCCGTGCTTGGAGAGGCGATCAATGCCGGCGGCAGTTCGCTGCGCGACTATGTCGGCAGCGACGGCATGGCGGGAAATTTCCAGAATAATTTTCTGGTCTACGGCCGCGCGGGGGAACCCTGCACCCGTTGCCGGACGGTCATCCGCGAACTTAAACAGGCGCAGCGGGCGACCTGCTACTGTCCACACTGCCAGCGCCGCTAGGGATCAGGCCGTTTTCAGCGCCATCAGGTTTTCGTACTTGCGCTGCAGTTCTTCCTTCGTCTCCGGACGGTCCGGGTCCAGCGGAATGCAGTCGACGGGACACACCTTCTGGCACTGCGGCTCGTCGAAGTGCCCGACACACTCGGTGCACTTCGCCGGATCGATGACGTAAATCTCCTCGCCTGCCGAAATCGCGTCGTTCGGACACTCCGGCTCGCAGACGTCGCAGTTGATGCACTCGTCGGTGATCATCAGCGCCATGTCTTGCCCCGCATCATTTGCCCCCGGGATCCTTGATCTTGGCCTTGAGGCACGAGGCAACGGCCGGGGACACGAATTTCGACACGTCGCCGCCCATCACCGAGATTTCACGCACCAGCGTCGCCGACAGGAACATGTATTCCTCGCCCGGAGTCATGAACACGGTCTCCACCTCGGGATGCAGCTTGCGGTTCATGCCGGCGAGCTGGAATTCGTAGTCGAAGTCGGAGACTGCGCGCACGCCGCGCACCACCACCCGCGCCTTGTGCTCCTGCACGAAATCCATCAGCAGCCCGGAGAAACCCTCGACCGATACGTTTTTGACATCCTTCAGCGCATCGCGCGCGATGTCGATGCGCTCGGCCAGCGTGAACAGCGGGCGTTTGGTGCGGCTGTCGGCCACCGCCAGCACGACATGGCCGAACAGGCGCGCGGCACGCCGCACCAGATCCTCGTGACCGAGGGTCATCGGATCGAAGGTCCCCGGATACACCGCTTTATTGTTCATGTTCCGCTCTTTTCAGCAGTTGGTAACTGACCTGGCCGGCACGGCCGGCCTTGATGACATTCCAGCCGGAGCCGGCATCCAGCGTCTCGGCGCGCTCACAATACACCTGCGCACCGGGTTTGAGGCATCGCGGCAGCAGCTTCAGCAGTTGCGCCCAGCAGTCTTCGGCAAACGGCGGATCCAGAAACACGACGTCATATGACCGCGCTTGATGCTGCAGGAATTCTAGCGCATCGGCACGCAGCACTTCCACTGCATCGGCCTCGAGCAACTCCTTGCTGGACTGCAGCGCACGCAGCGCTGCCGCATCCCTCTCGACCATCACCACGCGCCTTGCGCCACGCGAGGCCGCCTCGAAACCCAGCGCGCCGCTGCCGGCAAACAGGTCCAGGCATTCGCGCCCCGACAGATCCTGGCCCAGCCAGTTGAACAGCGTCTCCCGCACGCGGTCGGGCGTGGGCCGCAGACCCGGGCGATCGGCGAAACGGATCCTGCGGCTGCGCCAGGTGCCGCCGATGATGCGCAATTCTCCGTTGTTCCGGGCCATGGCGCGCTTCAGCGCGCCGCCGGCGTCATGACGGTCCGGTCACTGTCGGCACCCACCACCACGGTGACCAGGCGGTCGGGATCGACCCGGCGGGCAAAGGCCGCCCGGATGCCGTCGACGGTGACTTTCTCGATGTTGGCGACAAAGTCCTCCAGGTAGCTGAGCGGCAGGTCATAGAAACCGATCAGTCCCAGATAATCGTGAATCTTGCGGTTGCTGTCGATGCGCATCGGGAAACCGCCGATGATGTTCTGCTTGGCTGCACGCAACTCCTCCTCGGTCGGGCCTTTCCGGACGTACTCGCGCAGCGTGTTTTGCACCACCGCCAGCGCTTCTCCGGCCTGGTCCCGCCGGGTCTGCATGCCGATGATGAAGGGGCCCGTCGCCTGCTGGGGCGCAAAGTAGCTGTAGGCAGAGTAGGCCAGACCGCGTTTCTGCCGAACCTCTTCCGTGATCCGCGACACGAATCCGCCGCCGCCGAGAATGTAGTTGCCGACAAACAGCGTGAAATAGTCCGGATCGTCACGACGGATGCCGGGAGCACCGATCAGGATGTGGCTCTGGGTCGCGGGATGCGCAACCATGCGGGTCACCCCCTGCGCCAGGGACTCCACCTGCGGCAGGGGCTGCACCCGCCCGTCGCTGCGCGGCAGCCCGCCAGTGAGCTGCTCGGCAATCGCCTCCGCCTCGCGCCGCGAGACATCACCCATGATCGCGACCACCGCGCGATCCGCCACGTAATGCCGGCGGTAAAAGGCCAGAAGATCCTCCCGCGTCAGCCGGCTGACGGTGTCCACGTCACCCGAACTGCGCAGTGCATAGGGATGCGCGCGGAACACCATCTGGTAAAACAGCCGTGCGACCTGGGTGTCCGGCTTGAGGTCCGCCTCCTTCAGCGCGCCGATCTGGCGCACCTTCTCGCGCTCAAGCACATCCGCCGGAAACTCCGGCGCCTTCAGTATCCGGGAGAACAGCCCGAGCGCACGGTCGCGCCGCTGCGGATCGGACAGCGTGCGCAGGTGCAATCCCGCGCGATCCGGATCAAAACGCCCGCCGAGCACCGCACCGACATCGGCAAAGCGCCGCGCAATCTCGTCCTCGGCCAGGCCGTCGGCACCGAGGCGAAGCAGGCTGCGCGTCATCGCGGCGGCGCCGGATTTCTCCCGGGTGTCATAGGCGGATCCCGCCGGAAAGTCGACCGACACGTCGAGCATCGGCAGGTCGCGGTTCGCGACGAACAGCACCTTTGCGCCGGAAGCGGACTGCCATTGTTCGATCGGCAGTATGGCCAGGGCCGGTTGTGCCAGGCACAACAGGATGAGGGCGGCCATCCGCTGCATCGTGCCCGTGATTTTAATTGCCATGACGTGCTCCTGCAGGGGGCGCAGGTTTACGCGCCACGCTGTCCAGCGGTTGCGGATCCAGATAGGCGACCGTCAGCCGGTCGTCGACCAGGTATTTGCGGGCCACCGCCTGCACCTGCTCGGAAGTCACGCCCTGCAGTTTCTCGACGAACAGGTCGAGCGCACGGTGCGGCAGCCCCACCGTCTCCAGCCAGCCGATCATGCGTGCCTGGAAAAACATCGAGTCGCGCTGGTACACCTGCGCAGCGATCACCTGCGCCTTGACGCGTTCCAGCTCGTCGGCGGTCACCCCTTCGTCGATGATGCGCCTGATTTCCCGGCGCAGGCCCTGCTCCACCTCCGCCGCGCTGCGGCCGCTGACCGGCGTACCGCTCAGGTAGAAGAAACCCGGTCCGCGTCCGACGCCGTCATAACTCGCACCGGCGGACACCGCCATGCGCTCCGTCTTGACCAGGGTCTGCGGCAGGCGCGCGGCGTCATTGCCGCTCAGCACGCCCTGCAGCATGTCGAGGGCGTAGGTCTCCCAGTCCGTATCCGGGTTCTGCAGCCTCGGCGCCCGGTAGGCCATCAGCACCTGCGGCTGTTCCGCCGGCACCTTCACGGTCAGGCGCTTGATGCCCAGCTGCGGCGGCTCGTCCTGCGGCTTGCGCGGCGGCAGCGTCTTGCGCGGAATGCCGCCGAAATGGCGTTCGGCGAGGGCAAACACCTCGTCGGGAACAACATCGCCAACCACCACCACGATGGCATTGTTGGGCCCGTACCACTGCTCGTAGAAAGTCCTCGTATCCTCGACAGTGAGGTTCTCCAGGTCGCTCATCCAGCCGATTACGGGATTGCGGTAGGGGTGTGCCGTCAGCGCCGTGGCCATCAGCCGCTCGTAGAGCACGGATTGCGGCCGGTCGTCAGTGCGCCAGCGCCGCTCCTCCATCACCACCTTGATCTCCTTGGCGAACTCTTCCGGGGACAGCACCAGGTTCGCCATCCGGTCGGCCTCCAGGCGGAAGGACAGCGGCAGCTCCGATTTGTGCATCGTCTGGAAATACCCGGTGTAATCGCGGCTGGTGAAGGCATTGTCGCGCCCGCCGGCGGCCGCGATCAGCTTCGAGAATTCGCCCGGCGGCACGGTCTTGGTGCCCTTGAACATCATGTGCTCCAGCACATGGGCAACACCGGTGACCCCGTTCTGCTCATCAACACTGCCGATGCGGTACCAGACCATGGTCACGGCGACCGGCGCGCGGCGATCGGGCTTGACGATGACGCGCAGGCCGTTGGCCAGCTCACGCTCGGCCACGGCCTGCGGCGCGGCTGCCGCCGCCGGGCCCGCCAGCAGCAGGCAAACGCTCAACATCACCTGCAGAAAAGGTATCACTGTGTTCATCATGTCCTGTCGGAAAGTGGGGCATGCCGTCCCGGACAGCCGGCATGCGGGCACAAGGCGCCTGTTAGAATTGTAACCAATTCAATCTCATCACCTCCGGCTCAAAAGCTCCAGGCGCCGCCGGAGTCAGACCACTTCATCCATGTTTGGTTTCGGCAAAAAAGACGAAAAGGCCGCCACAGCCCCGGGCTGGCTTGAACGCCTGCAGCAGGGACTGGGCAAGACCCGCGCCCGGCTCGGCGAACGCCTGGGCAGCCTGTTCAGCCCCGGCCGCAGGCTCGACGAGACGTTTTATGAAGAACTGGAAACCGCGCTGCTGACCGCGGATGTCGGTGTCGCCGCGACCGGGCACCTGCTTGAAGCCCTGCGCACCCGGGCTCGCCGCGAGCGCTACACCGAAGCTGCGCAGCTGCGCACGGGCCTGCGAGAAACGCTGCTCGATCTGCTGCAGGGCGTGGCGCGGCCGCTGGACACCGGCGGCCACCGCCCCTTTGTCATCATGCTCGCGGGAGTCAACGGCGCCGGCAAGACCACCTCCATCGGCAAACTCGCGCACCACTTCCAGGCGCAGGGCAAATCGGTGCTGCTCGCCGCCGGCGACACTTTCCGCGCCGCCGCCCGCGAACAGCTGGTCGCCTGGGGTGAACGCAACAACGTCACGGTGATCAGCCAGGCCTCCGGCGACGCCGCGGCGGTGATATTCGACGCGATCAACGCCGCAAAGGCGCGCGGCACCGACATCGTGCTCGCCGACACCGCGGGCCGGCTGCCCACCCAGCTGCACCTGATGGAGGAAATCAGCAAGGTCAAGCGGGTGATCGGCAAGGCCATGCCCGGCGCGCCGCATGAAGTGCTGCTGGTCCTCGACGCAAACACCGGGCAGAACGCGCTGGCGCAGCTCGCCGCCTTCGATGCGGCCATCGGCGTCACCGGCCTCGCACTGACCAAGCTCGACGGCACCGCCAAGGGCGGAGTGATTGCCGCCATTGCCCACAGCCGCACCGGGGGCCGGATCATTCCGGTGCGGTTCATCGGTGTCGGCGAAGGCATCGGGGACCTGCGGCCCTTCGTCGCCGAAGACTTCGTCGCCGCACTGCTCGACACGTGAGCCATATCACCCTCAGCAGAGTCAGCAAACGCTACCCCGGCGGGCACGAGGCGCTGGGCGGGGTTTCCCTGGACATCGGTTCCGGGGAGATGGTTTTCATTACCGGCCATTCCGGCGCCGGCAAAAGCACGCTGCTCAAGCTGATCGCCGCCATCGAACGTCCGACCGCGGGTTCGGTGCTTGTCAACGGCCAGAATGTCGGCACGTTGCGCGCGCGGGGCATTCCCTACCTGCGCCGCAACTTCGGGCTGGTCTTCCAGGACCACAAGCTGCTGTTCGACCGCAGCGTGTTCGACAACGTGATGCTGCCCCTGGAAATCACCGGCTTCGACCGCCGCGAAGGAGCCCGTCGCGCACGCGCCGCGCTCGACAAGGTCGGCCTGCTGCACAAGGAAAAGGCACGCCCGATCACGCTGTCCGGCGGTGAGCAGCAGCGGCTGTGCATTGCGCGCGCGATCGTGCATCGTCCGTCGATCCTGCTCGCCGACGAACCCACCGGCAACCTTGATGCCGGGTACGCCGCGGAGATCGGCGAACTCTTCCGCGACTTTCACCAGGTCGGCGTCACCGTGGTGCTGGCGACACATGACATGCAGCTCGCGGCACGGCTGCAACCGCGGCTGATCGAAATCCGGGGCGGCAGGATTCACCATGATTAGCTGGCTGTCCGCACACCGCCGCGCCTGCGCCGGCACCCTCGCCCGGCTGGTCCGTGCGCCGCTCGCCAGCCTGTTCAACATCGCGGTCATCGGCACCGCGCTGGCATTGCCCCTGGGCTTCTACGTGGTGCTCGCCAACCTGCAGGGACTGGCGCGCGATTACTCGCCGCAGCCGCAACTCAGCGTGTTCCTCGCGCCGGATGCCACTGCCGCTGATGCACGCGCGACCGGCGACCGCCTGAAGGGACGCAGCGGAGTCACCGCAAGCCGCTTCGTGTCGCGCGCCGAAGCGCTGGAAACGCTGAAGTCGCGCACCGGTCTCGCCGACATCATCGCCGGCCTGCCCGGCAATCCCCTGCCCGATGCCTGGGTCGTGACCGCCGCCGGTGCGGATGCCGCAACGCTGGATGCGCTGCGCGCGGACATCCGGCAATGGCCCAAAGTCGCCGAGGTGCATGTCGACTCCGACTGGGCGCGGCGGCTCGACAGCCTGCTCGCCCTCGGCCGCCACGCCGTGCTGATGCTGGCGACGGCGCTGGCATTCGCGCTGGTCGCGGTGACCTTCAACACCATCCGCCTGCAGATCCTCACCCAGCGCGACGAGATCGAGGTCGCCAAGCTGATCGGTGCCACTGATGGCTGGATCCGCCGGCCCTTCCTTTATTTCGGTGCAGTCACCGGGGCCGCGGGTGGCGCCGCGGCATGGCTGATGATCTGGGGAGCCCTTGCCATATTCAACGGCCGGCTCCAGCCTTTGTCCGCGCTTTATGGCATCCCGCTGCAGTTGAACCACCTCAACGGGGGTGACAGTGTTGCGGCCCTGCTTTTTGCCGCGGTTCTGGGCTGGTTCGGCGCCTGGCTGTCCGTTCGACGCCATCTCGGCGCCCATGATCCTCTATAAATTATTGATTTAATTGATAAAATTTGTAGTTTCTGGCGGGAACTCCGGCCACTGCTTGGCACTCTTATGGTGAGAGTGCTAAACTTTCAGCCATGAGGACCATGACCATGAATGCCATGACCAATGCCATCGCGCTGCCCGTGCCTTCGGCCTCGGGCAGCCTGGAAAGCTACATCCAGACGGTAAACCGCTTCCCGCTGCTGACGCCGGAACAGGAAATCGAGTACGGGCGCCGCCTGCGCGACAGCGGCGACCTGGAGGCCGCAAGGCATCTGGTGCTCTCCCACCTGCGTCTGGTGGTGTCGATCGCCCGCGGTTATGCCGGTTACGGCCTGCCGCAGGCCGACCTGATCCAGGAAGGCAACATCGGAACGCGGCGTGCGACTGGTGTCGTTTGCAATGCACTGGATCCGCGCCGAAATCCACGAGTTCGTGCTGCGCAACTGGCGGCTGGTGAAAATCGCCACCACCAAGGCCCAGCGCAAGCTGTTTTTCAATCTCCGCAGCATGAAGCAGGGGCTGGACACGCTGGGCGCCGAGGAAGTGCGGTCAGTGGCGCGCGAGCTCGGCGTCAAGCCCGAGGAAGTGGTCGAGATGGAAACCCGGCTCGGCGGCCAGGACATGGCGCTGGAACCCGCCGGCGATGACGAACGCGAGCAATTTGCCCCGATCGCCTACCTTGCCGCGGACAATGCAGAGCCCGGAGCCTTGCTTGAAGCCGAACAGACCGCCCGCCTGCGCGGCGAAGGCCTCGAAAAAGCGCTGGCCAGCCTTGATCCGCGCAGCCGCCGCATCATCGAGGCACGCTGGCTGACCGAGAAGGAAGCCCTCACGCTGCACGATCTTGCCGCGGAGTTCGGCGTGTCGGCCGAACGTATCCGCCAGATCGAAGCGAAGGCACTGGGCAAAATGAAGGATCTGATCGCCGCCGCCTGAATCCGCTTCGGCATCACGGAAATAAAGCCCCGGCCAAGCACCGGGGCTTCAGGGTCGGCGCCCCGACGCCATACTGAGCGAACAACCGCAGGCGGCCCTCGCCGTCAAGGATATAGGTGCCGGCGGAGTGGTCCATCGTATAACCGCCGGAAGGCAGCTTCTGCTTCTGGAAAATGATCTTGAATTCCTTTGCAGTGCGCGCGACTTCCTCCACCGATCCCGTCAGGCCGAGGAAGGATGGATGGAAGGCCGGCACGTAACGCTTGAGCACTTCCGCGGTATCACGTTCAGGATCGACGGTGACAAACAGCACCTGCAGGCGTTGCGCGTCGGGACCCAGCTCCTTCATCACCGAAGCCATTTCAACCAGCGTCGTTGGACAGACATCGGGGCAATGCGTGAAACCGAAAAACACGGTGACCACCTTGCCCTTGAAGTCGGCAAGCGTGCGTCGCTGGCCATTGTGGTCGGTCAGCGCAAGCTCCCTGCCGAAGGAAGCACCGGTGACGTCGGTCAGCTTGAAACGCGGCGCTTCCGGCGCCTCCGAACAACCGCCGGCGGCGACCAGCATGATCGCCGCAAGCAGGATGAACCGGCGCCGGAAAGCGGACATCAGCGGACTCTCAAAGGAACAGCTGCAGGTAATGATCGATCAGCAGCGCTGCGAACAGCAGCGTCAGGTAGAGGATCGAATAACGGAAGGTGCGGCGCGCCAGTGCATCGCTGTAATCGGTGTAGATCTTCACCGCGTAGTACATGAACACGGCACCGAGCACGAGTGCGGCGGCAAGGTACGGCAGGCCGCTCATGCGGGTCACGAAGGGCAGCGTCGAGCAGGCCAGCAGGATGATGGTATAGAGCAGGACATGCAGGCGGGTGAACTTGTCGCCGTGGGTCACCGGCAGCATCGGCACGCCGGCCTTGGCGTATTCGTCCTTGCGGTAGAGCGCCAGCGCCCAGAAGTGCGGCGGCGTCCATGCGAAAATGATCAGGAACAGCGTCACAGCCCAGCCCAGCACCGGCGGCATCGCGCCGGAGGCGCCTCCGATCACGATGTTCTGCGGGGTCATCGGCTTGAGTATCACCGTGTAGATGATCGCGTAACCGACAAAGGTCGCCAGGGTCAGCCACATCGTCAGTGCATTCACCCAGTGATACAGCAGCGCAAGACCGATGCCGCCGACGATGCCGGAGAACACCAGTGTCTCCAGCGGAGTGATCTGGCCGCGCGGCAGCGGCCGGAACTGCGTCCGGGTCATCAGCGCATCGATTTTCTGTTCGACCAGGCAGTTCACCGCCGCGGCGGCACCGGCCACCAGCGCAATGCCCAGCGTCGCCGCCATCAGTATCACCGGCGGCACCATGCCCGGGGTGGCCAGGAACATGCCGATCACCGCCGTGAACACGATCAGCGACACCACGCGCGGCTTGGTCAGCGCGTAGAACTGCTGGATGCGGGAGGATTGCGGTGTGCGGACGGCGGAGGAGGACATCAGGTGGCCGGCTTCTGGCTGAGGGCGAAGTTTATCACCACCATGGTCAGCAATAAAATCGCGGCCCCGGCGTTGTGCGCGGCCGCCAGCAGCAGCGGCAAGCCGCCAAGCACATTGGCAATGCCTATAACGACCTGCGCCAGCAGCACGGCCAGCAGCAGCCCTCCCAGCCGCGCAGATGCGGGATTACGCAACAGGCGCAGCGCCAAACCGCCAACCACGAGCAGCGTGACCAGCGCGCCCACGCGATGGGTCCAGTGGATCGCGGTGATCGCGTCATAACTCAGGTGGGTGCCGGCGGCGGTCTTGCCCAGTTCCCGTACCAGCTGGAAACCGTGGCGGAAATCCATCTGCGGCAGCCATTCGCCGTGACAGGTCGGAAAGTCGGTGCAGGCCAGCGCGGCATAGTTCGTCGACACCCAGCCGCCGAGTGCGATCTGGGCAATGACCACCAGCAGCGCGAGCAGGCCCAGGGATCGCAGCTTGGTCACTGCTGCCGGCAGTGGCCGCGGTGCCTGCTGGCGCAATGCCAGCCATGCCAGCAGCGCCAGCAATGCCATGCCCCCCAGCAGATGCAGGGTGACAATCACCGGTTTCAGCAGCAAAGTGACCGTCCACATGCCGAGGGCCGCCTGGAATATCACCAGCCCGAGAATTCCGGTGGCCAGCGCCGGCGACTGGCCCAGTTCGCGGCGCCGCAGCCAGGCCGTCGCCGCAATCGCCAGTATCAGCAGCCCGAGTCCGCCCGCGATGTAACGATGGAACATTTCCTTCCACGCCTTGCCCATCGACACCGGACCGTGGGTTCCCCCCTGCTCCTCGACCGCCTTCTCGATGTCGTCGCGCGCATGATGCGGCGTCAGTTCGCCGTAGCACAAACGCACATAGGCGCCAACCACCACCACCACAAAGGTGTATGCCACTGCAAACCAGGCCAGCTTTCGGTACATGTCAGGGAATCCGTTCAAAACAGGCGATTGAAATCAGCCAATGCGCGATACGCGGAGCAATCTCTGCAGGTCCTTCTTGATGCCCGTGGGATCGGCATTGCGCGGATAACGCAGCACGACATTGCCCAGCGGATCAACCAGATAGACATGGTCGCTGGGCACGCCGGCATGCGGCAGCACATCCAGCACCGCATTACCCGCGGCATTGACGAACCAGGTGCCTTCGTACTCGCTGCGCTGGCGCTCGCCCGGTGTGCCGCCGTCAGTGATCAGCCAGACGCGCTCGATACGCTCGGGATATTTGCCCTGGGTCTTCCGCACCTGGCGGATCTGCCACAGCTTCTTGTCGCAGTACGCGTCACAGCTCGCGGCGTCAATGGTGACAAACAGCCATTTGCCGCGAAGCTGGGCAAACGAGAAGGGCTGGCCGTCAGCAAGCTTCAGGGGCGCATCCGGCAGCTGCCTGCCCTCGACAAGCTCGCCGTAATTCACCCGCCCGTCGGGCTGGTAAAAATAATATGCCGCAAAAGACAGCACGAAGGGCGCAATGCACACTGCCGCCACCAGCCACAGGGTTTTACGGCTTTGCGGACGTGATTCGTTTGACATGGGTCACCAGGTAATAAACAAATATCGCAAGGCTCAACGCGTACCACTGGAACGCGTATGCGAGATGCGTGTTGCGGCCGAGATCAGGGCGGCTCCACTGCCGCACCAGTCCGTCGCCGGTTCCTTCAGTCTGCTGGAGCACAAAAGGCTGCAGCTCAAGCCCGGTCGCCTGCCGGTAACGCTCGTAAACCAGGTTCTGCCAGACATTGCCTTCGGCGACCTTGGTCGACAGCTCGAGGTAACGCTCGCTCCAGGCGACGGCAATGCCCTGCAGTAATTGTTCGCCCTCCGGCGTTGCGATCTGCGGCAGGCTGCGATCGCGCGGACCGGGAACCCAGCCGCGGTTGACCAGTACATAACGATCTGAACCGGAAATCCGCAGCGGCGTGGCCACATGGAAACCCGGCTGGTGCTTGTAAATCCGGTTGTCGACGAACACCGTGTACTTGGGGGCATAGGTGCCACGCACCTCCACACGACGCAGCAACACACTGTCGCGGTCCACCGCTCCCGGGCCAAGGCGGACCGCCGGCTGTTGCACCAGCAGGTCATAACGCGACTGCAATCCCTCCTTGTACTGGGCACGTCCCACCTGCCATTGACCCAGCGCCAGGGTCAGCACAACGCCGGCGGCAGCCACCAGCGTCCACCAGAAGCGGGGCCGGAACTCGAAACCTGCAAGCCTGATCGAAAACGCCATCAAAACTTCGCCTCGACCTGGGTTAAACTCTGACCGCCATGCGCATCGTCGTCATCCTGTTCATACTCGTCATCCTCGGCAGTCTGGGATCGGCGCTGTATTACATGCTCAAAGACCGCGGCACCACCGAGCGCACCGCGAAAGCGCTGACCATTCGCGTCGCGTTGTCCGTCATCCTGTTCCTGCTGCTGATAATCGGCTTCCAGACCGGCCTGATCACCACACGTCTCTAGGTCAACCGGCTCGGGAGACACCGCTTCGACCGCAGCCGCCGGAGCACGTTCATGCCTCACTGCGGCCCACCCTGAAAAAAAACGCCGCGTTGCCCGCGGCGCCGAATCCCCTCACAGGGGGACCTCCTCCCCATGCGAACCACGCTTTGATCTAGGTTTCCGCCTTGCGCGATTCGCGGCCTTTTCCGTTACAGCCAGTACACCACCACGAACAGCAGCAACCAGACCACATCGACAAAGTGCCAGTACCAGGCCACACCTTCGAAGCCGAAATGGTTGTCCGGCTTGAAATGACCGGCGACACTGCGGAACAGGATCACCCACAGCATGATCGTGCCGACGGTCACGTGGAAGCCGTGAAAACCGGTCAGCATGTAAAAGGTCGCGCCGTAAGCGCCCATGGTCAGCTTGAGGTTCAGATCACCATAGGCATGCACGTATTCGTAAATCTGGAAACCGAGGAACACCATGCCCAGGGCGATGGTCAGCACGAGGCCCCAGATCAGCTGCCAGCGGCTGTTTTTCAGCAGCCCCCAATGCGCCCAGGTGATGGTGACGCCGGACAGCAGCAGCAATGCCGTGTTGAACGCGGGGATGCCCCAGGCGCCCATCGGCGAGAAGGTTTCCTTGATACCCGGGCCGGTTGCCGGCCAATCAGGCTTGAATCCCGGCCACAGCAGCTCCTGGTGCTCCAGCGAACCGAGGTCGGGCACCGAGATCACCCGCATGTAGAACAGCGCGCCGAAAAACGCGGCAAAAAACATCACCTCGGAAAAGATGAACCAGCCCATGCCCCAGCGGAAGGACACATCGACCTGCTTGTTGTATTTGCCCGATTCCGACTCGTGCGCAACGGTGGTGAACCAGCCGGCAAACATGAAAAACAGGATCAGGAAACCGATGCCGAGCAGTACATAACCCAGCGGCATCTTGTTGACCGAAAACGATGCCCCGAAACCGAGGAATCCCAGCGCGACCGAGGCCACGATCGGCCAGTGCGAAGGTTGCGGCAGGTAGTAATTGCCTGATGCTTGAGTGGACATGATGTTTGTTTCTCCCCTGAATCCCTTTGATCGGTTTCCGTGCGCCGGTCAGCGGATGACCAGTTGCACGACACTCACCACCGTAAGCACAAAAAGCGCGGCAGCCATCACCCCGACGACGATAACCTGCAGCGGCGACACCTCGAGCGCCTCATGCTCTGCGCGCTTGCGGATGCCGAGAAACGCCGACAGCACCATGCGCAGCACCTGAAACAGGCTGGCCTTGCGCGGGCCTTCGTTCACGACGCCCTCCATCAGCCCTGCCCGCCGCTTTTTGCCGGCGCCGTCGATGCGCCCTTGACCTCGAAAAAGGTGTAGGACAACGTGATCGTGTTGACGTCGGCCGGCAGGGTCGAATCAATGACGAACTGGACCGGCATGCGTTTGCCTTCACCGGCCTGCAGCGGCTGCTGGCGGAAGCAGAAGCACTCCAGCTTTTTCACGAACGGTGCGGCATGTTTGGGGCCGTAACTCGGAATGGCCTGACCGACGATCGCCTTGCCGCCGTTGTTCTTCACTTCATACTCGATCTGGATCATCTCGCCCGGATGCACGCGTACGCTGCGCTGCACCGGCCGGAAATCCCATTCCAGGCCGTGCGAATTGGAATCGAACTCGAGGGTGACCCAGCGCGACTTGTCGACTTGGGTGTTCTCGACCGCAGCAGCCGGCTTGATCAGGTTGTTGATGCCGGTGACCTCGCAGATCTTCTCGTAGAACGGCACCAGGGCAAACCCGAAGCCGAACATCGCCACTGCGAAAATCGACAGCCGGACCATCATCCGGCGGTTGGCGCGTTCCTTCTTCATCTTGCGAGCAGGTAGTACTTGATCATGACGCCGAAAAAAAAGCCGGCAACAACCAGCCACAGCACCGCAGCCGTGCGCCGGTTGTTGCGCTTGGTCTCCGCAGGGACCATCACTTACTTCAGCACCGGCGGAGTTTCAAAGCTGTGCCAGGGTGCAGGCGTCGGCAGATGGGTCCACTCCAGGCTGTCCGCGCCTTCCCAGGGCTTGTCCGGAGCCTTCTCGCCGCTGCGGATGCACTGGATCACGATGTAGAGGAACAGCAGCTGCGACAGGCCGAACCCCCAGGCGCCGATGGTCGAAATCGCATTGAACTCGGCGAACTGCAGGGCATAGTCCGGAATCCGGCGCGGCATGCCGGCCAGGCCCAGGAAGTGCTGCACGAAGAAGGTGACATTAAAGAACACCAGCGACAGCCAGAAATGCCACTTGCCCAGCGTCTCGTTGTACATCCGGCCGGTCCACTTGGGTAGCCAGAAATAGATGCCGGCGAAGGCCGAGAACAGCGCGCCGGCCACCATCACGTAGTGAAAGTGCGCCACCACGTAGTAGGTATCGTGCAACTGCACGTCCACCGGCGTGATCGACAGCACCAGTCCGGTGAAGCCGCCCAGCGTGAACAGGAACAGGAATCCCAGTGCAAACAGCATCGGCGTCTCGAAGGTCAGCGAACCCTTCCACATCGTCGCCACCCAGTTGAACACCTTGACGCCGGTCGGCACGGCAATCAGCACCGTCGCATACATGAAATAGAGCTGCGCCTCGACCGGCATGCCGGCGGTGTACATGTGGTGCGCCCAGACCATGAACGAAAGAATCGCGATCGAGGCCGTGGCATAGACCATCGACGCATAGCCGAACAGCGGCTTCCTGGAAAAGGCCGGAATCACCTGCGACACCACGCCGAAGGCGGGGATTGCGATGATGTAGACCTCGGGATGGCCGAAGAACCAGAAAATGTGCTGGTACAGCACCGGGTCACCGCCGCCGGCGGCGTTGAAGAAGTGGGTGCCGAAATGGCGATCGGTCAGCGTCATCGTCACCGCACCGGCGAGCACCGGCATCACGGCAACCAGCAGGTAGGCGGTAATCAGCCAGGTCCAGCAGAACAGCGGCATCTTCATCAGCGTCATTCCGGGGGCGCGCATGTTGAGAATGGTTGTGATGATGTTGATCGACCCCATGATCGACGAGATGCCGAGGATGTGGACCGCGAAAATCGTCAGGTCCATCGCCGGGCCGGCCTGGGTCGACAGCGGCGCGTACATCGTCCAGCCCACGCCGGCACCACCGCCCGGCATGAACTGTGCGGCAATCAACAACAGGGCGGCGGGGGGAAGCAGCCAGAACGACAGGTTGTTCATCCGCGGGAACGCCATGTCCGGCGCGCCGATCTGCATCGGAATCAGCCAGTTCGCGAAACCGACGAAAGCCGGCATGATCGCGCCGAACACCATGATCAGCCCGTGGTAGGTGGTCATCGAGTTGAAGAAGTCCGGCTGCACGATCTGCAGGCCGGGCTGGAACAGCTCGGAGCGGATGATCAGCGCCATCACGCCGCCAACCAGGAACATCGTGAAACTGAACCACAGGTACATCGTGCCGATGTCCTTGTGGTTGGTCGATTTGACCCAGCGCATGATCCCGGTGGGATGGCCGTGGGCGTGATCGTCGTGACCGTGGTGTGCGTGTGCTGCTTCCATTGCGAGTCTCCTGGAGCCTGTATTCGTTACGTACCGGTTCAGCGCAGCGCCTTGACGTCGGCGGGGGCGACCATGTCTCCGGTCTTGTTGTTCCAGCTGTTGCGGGTGTAGGTCACCACTGCAGCCAGATCAACATCCGACAGGTGCTTGAACGCGTTCATCGCGGTGCCCTGCTTGCCGTTCAGCACCAGCTTGATCTGGTCCTCCTTCGGGCCCGTCGCCAGCTTCGAGCCGGACAGGGCGGGGAAGGCACCGGGCACGCCCATGCCGGTGGCCTGGTGACAGGCCACGCAGTTCTGCGCATAGATCTTCTCGCCGTGCGCCTTGAGATCCTCGACGGTCCAGGCCTTGTCCGGATCGACTTTCGCTGCAGCAGCCTTCTTCTGCTGGGAATTCACCCAGGCGGTGTACTGGGCGGGCTCCACCACTTCGACGACGATGGGCATGAAACCGTGGTCCTTGCCGCAAAGTTCGGCACACTGGCCGCGGAAGATGCCGGTCCTTTCGGCCTTGAACCAGGTGTCGCGGATGAAGCCGGGAACCGCATCCTGCTTGACCGCCAGCGCCGGCACGTACCAGGCGTGGATCACGTCGGCCGCAGTGACCAGGACACGAACTTTCTTGCCGACCGGCACCACGACGTGGGTATCGGTTTCCAGCAGATAGTGGGGATTGGCGTTGCGGCCGGCGACGTCACGGCCGTCGATCTGCGCGCGGGGAGTGGACAGGGTGCTGTAGAAACTGATGCCTTCACCCTCGCCCTTGAGGTAGTCGTAACCCCACTTCCACTGGTAACCGGTGGCCTTGATGGTCATGTCCGGCTCCGAGGTGTCGCGCATCGCGATCAGCGTGCCGGTGGCGGGAACCGCCAGCGCGA
>LNFM01003984.1_pt1 | contig 27918 bp, 50 predicted proteins | sample 596031 | NCBI WGS metagenome assembly LNFM01 (sample SAMN04254537, study PRJNA301005) | activated carbon metagenome | isolation source: dual media filters at the Ann Arbor, Michigan drinking water treatment plant | place: USA: Ann Arbor
AAATATTTTAATGAGCATCAGCAGCAGCTTACTTCCGTTTCAGGTCTTTTTTACCCATACAAGCCTGATTTTGATGAAGATAAAGAAAATCCTTTGATAAGATCTTTTCGGGATTTTAACGAAAATTTATACCAAGAAGCAAAAAAGTATTTCAAATGGTATCAGAAAGAAGAAATTTTAAAATACATGATCGATAAGGAACCCGGTCTTTATCAGGAAAAAGTAATTCCAAGATCAGAATCATTAAAAGAGCTTTGGAATCTTAAAGGAGAGGTGGCTGCCGAATATGGTACCGAAGAGCATTCAGTAAAAGAAGACGAAGCTTTTAAAAAAGGTTTTATTGTAAATCCTATTGACCAACAAAAATACAAAGTGATCCCCAGGGCGTCAGGTCCCGGATATGACAATTCCTATATCATGGACGAGGTTTTGAAAATGAAAGAGAACGTATGTGTTTTGGAAGGGCTTGTGGCAGATAAAAAAAGACTTGTTTGTGGCCAAGAAGATAGAATTTACCTCAAATACATGGGAGCCGGACTTTTCCATGGAATGAATTATGATTTTAAAACCGACAAAGTTCTTAGCTATAAATCAATGTGGATAAAAAATGACATTGAAAGAATGAAAAAAGAACTCAACTACTTTAATACTGCAAAAATACATTACTACTCGCTAAAAGCCTCATGCTATGGAGTTCTTTTGGAAAATACCGGAAGGGTGAAGGTCATGCATAATGTTATTGAGCATATACCGCAAGGTAAGCCAATTTCTTATGTAAAGTTGAATTATTATAAAAAATACGCTGAGTATATTATTCAGAAAAATTTTGAAAAAAACTCTATATAATATATTTATATATATAGATTATTATATGTAAAAAAAGTTGGTCGGAAAGAAAAAAATTTCCTCTACCCAACGTATCCAATTCCAAAATCTTTTAAAAGAAAAAAAATAAAAATTTATTTGAAAAAAGTTTGGTTGATTCAAATCTTTAAACTTACCTTTGCGACGTTAGACACACAAAAACAAAAATATGAGCAACAATATTCAAAATTCCAAAAGAGAAAATACAAGAAACAAAAGAGGTGGTGATTTCCGTAAGCTCATGAGTGTGTGTCTAACAACCGATCCTCATAAAAAATCACCCCTCCTTTTAAAAAACAAACGCCAGCGCATAGTAAAGAAAATGCCTGGCGTTTCTATTTTACCTAAAAAAAACAACATATATTTTGACTACTGGATGATTGAAAAGGCCAGAAAAGATAACAAAACACACTACTTTGCAGTATATCTAATGATTTTGAAGATGTTTCCACATCGAAAAATTTTTCTCGACAAAACGGTATATGCCGGTGATTTTTTCACCGACGTTGGCATCGAATGTGGATTACTGGCGCATCAGGTAAGAAGTGCAATTTCTTATATGATGAAAATTGGTTTTATTACAAAAGGAAAATATAAAAATGGGACTTTTTGGGATATAAAAAGTCTGAAAGTGCTTAGGAGCGAAAACGGTATTAAAAATCCGGGCAAGACCTATTATTGGGACTATCAAAACATAAGCACTTATCAAGACTTGAAGATGTTTTTAAAAGTACTTCCTGTTTTATCAAACATTAATCTTCAGGCGAAGATTGTCAAACGGCATCATTACCTCCGTAAAAAAGTTGGGAGTTTTCTCTACCGAAGTTCATCAAAATACCGTAGAATGGTAGATGATGAACTATCAAAAATTCAGGTAAAACAATCCGTAAATTTAGCCATAAAGAGTATTGTTGATATTGTTGGATGTAATTCCGTACAGACGGCCCAGACTTATAAGAACTTTTTAATAAAAAAGGGACTGATACAAAGCATAATGAGAGAGTATCTTTTAGCTGAATACTCAGACTATGAGACCGCGATGAATGTTTACAAGCATCAAGCTTTCGAAGGAGTTGTGTTGGTCAAAAAAAACGGAGCGATAGTCAGACGAAAATCCTGTACGATCATCCCAAATTACGATAAAGAAATGGTAGGCATTATGATGGCTACCCATGTGATTTAATTTTTTTAACATTAAAAAACCATTATTATGGCAGCTAAAACGGTAAGTTTAGAGGATTCTCTATTATTTAAAAATTATATAGATCCAGAAACACTGGAAACAACTTGTTCTGACAAAAGAACAACAAAGATTTTTAGGACTCTTGATGATGACCAAATGAATCATGTCAGAGAAGAATTTTATATCGTCGACCGGGAAATTGACGAGCGGAAAAGACTGATAAATGCAATCCATAAGAAGTTTTCAGACAACATAGAGCCTGAATTGCTTTTGGAGCATGTTACCAATATGATTGAACAAAGCAAAAAGCTCACCAGTTCAGGCATCAAAAAACTTGTAAAAGACAAGGAGGAGTTGTCAGTAATCATCGAAACCGGCAAAAGGCCATCAGAGGAAATGGTTTATTTGATGAACAATGCCACAAAAATGAAAACGGCATATTACGATATAGCTGGAAATCTGATTGAGATCAGGGATTCAACAGAAGGAGATGTAAACATATTTTCAAAATAATAAAAAAAGATTATGGTTATTATAAAAAGTGGCGAAGACGCCAGGGAAACGATACTGCAAGGTATCCAAGCGGTAAGCGATACAGTCGCATCAACATTAGGACCGAAAGGTAAAAATGTGATCATTTTGAAAAACGGGTATTATCCACATTCCACCAAAGATGGGGTTACCGTGGCAAATGCTATTACATTTACCGACTATAATCTTAATCTTGGAGCCATGATGATCCGGCAGGTTGCAGACAAAACCGCCAAAGATGTTGGAGACGGTACCACAACGACAACCGTCTTGGCGTACAACTTATTGGTAAGGGCTTTTTATTATATAAAAAAAGGAATGTCTCGTAAAGAGCTTTATAACCAGATTCAGAAACTTGAAGACCATACAATTTCAGAAATTTTACAAAATTCTGTACCGGTTGATAATGATGAAGTTTTGTACAATGTTGCAAAAATATCTTCCAATGGAAATGATGAAATTTCCGAAAACATTGTAAAAGCATATCGTCTGGCCGGAAATAGTGGTATCATAACCGTCAAAGAATCTGAAAGGCCCATAACGACAATCAAGCACGTAGATGGATACTTACTTTCTTCCGGATATTCTTCAAATCATGCAATCAATAACCTGGAAAAGATGTGCGTTGAATTCCACGATGCAAAAGTTCTTTTGTGTTGCGATAGGATGACAGTAGAAATTGCAAGTAGATTAATGCAAACCCGTGTTTTGGATTTTTTTACAAACATTATGGGCCCCGACGGCAAAGAATATGAGTCAGACAACAAACTCGTTATAATCGCAGACGAATTTGACAACCATGTAATCGCAGGATTCTCACAGTACAAAAATATTGTACCAATAATGGCGTCAGGTTTTGGGGATTTAAGATTCGAAAGAATTTATGACATTGCTGCAGTAAGTAATGCATATGTCATAGACGAGAAAAAGAACATGAGCCCTGAAGGTGTCACTTTTGAAAATCTTGGCACAGTAAAGGGGATATCTGTTTTTAAAGACCGGACAATTATTTCTTCATCGGAAGAAAATAAAGATTTGGTTTTGCGTAGGATCCAAGAAATTGAGAACACGCTGAAAAATACAGATTTTCCTTTTCTGATCAGTCAGATGCAGGAGCGTATTGCAGTTCTTACCGGAGGAGTAGTGGAAATTCTTGTAGGAGGAAGCACAGAAATTGAGATCAAGGAGAAAAAAGACCTTTATGACGATGCTGTTCTTGCATGTAAGGCCGCCAAAAAAGGTGGTGTTGTTCCTGGTGGTGGATGCGCTCTTGCCTATGCACAAAGAAATATTACAGAAAAAAAAATGATTTTTATTGATGCTTTATTATCTCCACTTAATACCATAGCCAAAAATTGTGACGTAGAAGTTGTTCCACATTTACGAAAACCTACCAGTGTGTATGATTTTGTAAATGACAAAGAGGAAGATGATTTTATAAAAGCCGGAATTGCCGACCCCACAGAAGTGGTAATTGCCTGTATAAAAAACAGCTGCTCTTTAGCAAAAACGGTCCTTCTTACAGAGTCAATTATTTTGCCTGAAGTTTAATTTGCCATATTAATTTTATGAAGCAAGATTTTTTCGGAAATCTTGCTTTTTTTTTGCTTGTATGGAACTAATTTTTTACTACCTTCGTTTATTATATTGATGTTTTTATGATACAGGCAAAGAAGTTTGTCTGGACTCGGGTTCGAATCCCGACAGCTCCACATGCATTTGTGTTGTTATTTTTTGTGCCGGTGAGAGCCGGTACTTTTTATGGGGCTGAAATGGAATCGACAGGAAATGGATGGTCTGAGGAGAAGCATCGATCAAACAAACGGCAATATACATGCCATGGATTTACGCTTTCAGGGAGTGGCGGCGTAGAGTCCGGGCCAGTGGGGGAAATGGTCCTAACCCCTTTGTTTTAAATAAACATTTAAAAATGAAGTTGAGACTTGTAGTTTTGTTTTATAATGATAGATGTATTCAAAAAGAAGAGGAACAAAAGCTGATTCATGGGGAAAAGTATGAGTTACCATTTAGCGATTATTCAAAAAGGACATGTATTTTTTATAACGTAGACGTCATTTATTCATGTGAAAGAGATGAAAATTATTCTTGTATAGTTTCTGGAGGACAAACATTTGTTGTTTGCATGCCTATTGAAAAACTTGAAGATAAAGTAGAAAAAGCCAAAATAAAATCACTTTTAAATTACTCAATACAATGACAAAATTGATCGAAGTTCTTACCGGAGTAGAAATATACCAGATTCCGGATATGTTCGGGCACGCTATAGTAAAAGTTCATCTTGAAAAAATAGAAGATCTGCTTTTAGAAGATTATTCTCTGCAGGCAAAAAATGAAAACGAGTTGAATTTCAATACAAGGGGATTTGCCGATGCGATATCGTCAGGTTTTATTCCTGCAATTGAATGTTTTTTTGTACACAGAGATTTTGTGACAGAAAAGTCGCTTGAATACGAAAATTTGCGGGCGGAAAGAATGTCCTTTGTCACCACGAAATACGCAAACAGGGTGATGGAAGAATTTGATCATCTGTTTAAAGAATCAGAAACTATTCTTATTGACCCATACAGGCCAAACCAGGAAGACTGGAAAACAAAAATCAGAATGAAGCTTTATTGCATTTACCAGCTTGATAGCTTTATTCAGATTACAAAAAATAATGATCTTCCGGGAAAACCGTTAGATTTTTCAAAACTCTTTGATGTTGATATAATCAACAATTACATTACAAAACTAAAAGAGGAGGCACTGGAAATATCCAATAAACTTCCGGAACATTTGGATTATAAGTTTATTGTCAAAACCCTTAGAATTGAGTACTTTTCAAAAATCAAAAAATTTTATGAATAAAGGAATGGACGAGGAATATTTTGAAGAGATAAAAAGGCGCCAAATGTATTTACCCCAGGTATCTATCATAAACGTGGCTCCAGAGATATTTTACAATGTTGTAAAAGGATATCCTAATCAGACAATAGAAGGAATCATAAATATTATCAATTATATGGAATCAAAAGAGTCGGCACTACAAAATCCTTACAAAATAATCAGAAATATTGCCCTCAATGAAATGCAAAACCGAAAACACTTTCAAGTTTTCAATAGCGAAGATTATAAAATCAGCTTAAACTAAAAACAATGCAACCAAAATACGTACTATTTAACCTGGACTATAATTCCTATCTGGCGGCCGGCGATGATCTATATTTTTTCCTTGTAAAAGATTTTAAAGAAGCACTTACCTTTTCCTCAAAAGAAGATGCTGTTAAGATTTTACATAATGAGAAAGTTCAAGAGCTTGCTCATTATTGGACCACCAGAGAGTATTTTTCTAATTCGTAACCAATAAATTTTAAATATATGAGTAATTTGTCTTTAGGGGAAAGAAGAGTGAGAATTGACTTCAATGTTGGAGGAGATTCCACTGTTGATCAGATAAAAAGAAAAGTTGCAGAGCTTATCAATTTACTGGAAGACCAAAGGAAAGTTGAGGAAAAAAATCCGCAGTATGCCGGGGAAAAACAGCGATTAATTTCCATAGCCCAGACAGAAATTGAAAGGGCCTGTTCTGATTGCGTAAAAGCCGTAACAACTTAAAATTTTTTCATTGTGGCGGTCCGTTCCGAAGGGTGCGGGCCGCTTAAATATTCACTAGCATGACAATATATTTAGACTTTGACCAAACAGTAAACAGCAATCCTTATCCGCGAATAGGAGAACCGGTTCCCGGATCAATAGAAACAATCAAACTATTGATTGAGAACAAACACAGAATCATCCTCAATACGGCCAGAATTGACGTACAAGGAGATCATATCATGAATCAACTATATGATTGGTTTTTAAACCACGAGATTCACCTGCACGGCAATACGAGCTCAAAACTGCATCCTTTGTCATATTCCAGGGCAGTAAATCATTTAAAAAATGCCGGTAAGTTTTTTATCGTCAACAATGAAAATAATTTATACATTGATGATATCGGAGAAGGCGTTCCGCTTACCCAGTATAATGGATTTGAAGTGGTAGATTGGAATAGGGTGAAAAATGATTTAATTCGATGTGGGATGATTATTGACCGATCTGCAGAAACTGGGACTATGATTTACAGAAAGTCTCAGGATCAAGAGGAAAACGAATAATCATATCAGTTTTCTATAGTTCACTTTCTTTTCTCCAATAATAAGAGCAAACTTATATCCTTGTTTAAGATATTCTTTTATTATATATTCTTTTTTGTCCCATACAGATAATGTCCAGGTTGATTTTATTTCTACAATCAGATTTTTTTCCGGAAGATAGAAGTCAGGCACACAATATTTCACACTATTTGATACAGGATCGAAATATTTTACCCGGAACGGCTCCACGTAATACAATATCCTTTTTTTATCCAGCTTCTTCGCATATTTTTCTTCAAGTTTACTTCTTAGATTAAAGACTCTTCCGTTCCACGAAGTATGTTTTATTATTTTGAATTTGTTTTTATTTCCCAATATTGCCAAAGTACTTGCATTGCTTAAACTTCTTAAACCTTCTTTAAAAAAGAAATTTAAAATCATATTGACTCTTTGGTTCAAACAGTTGTATTTTTTCTGCATTTCGATAGTACTCATCTTGTTTATAAAATAGTCTTCATATAGTTGTGATTTTACTCTTTCGACCTCAGAATTAAATTCCATAGATCCTATTTTAGTTTTATCAAAAGTGAAATATTTAACAAGACTTGGCAAAAACTGTATAAGGCTAATATTTTTACAATATTCGTTAGAGCAAACTGAATCACAATATTTACATACACGTAAACCATCTATTGTTTTGTATCTTCTTAAAACAGTTACTTTGTTTTTACATTTTTTACAATACATGCTATTTCCTCTTTTATCTGCAATATATTTTTCATTACAATTTTTACATGTAATTTCATGTTTAAAATCACAAGAAGATCTTTTTTTATTACTGAATGTTGCCGAACAGGACCTACTACAGAATTTAGTATCTTTTTCAACTTTCAATGTTTCTTTTCCGCAGTTATTACAATTTATAAAAATCTTAGAAACTACTTTTTCCTTATGTCTAAAAAAGTTAGAACAAGATAACGAACAAAATTTTTTTTGATATTTATCAAGATTCTTTTGACAATTTAAACATAATATCATAATTCAAAAATTTAAAAGCCCGAAATTTTGCAACTCCGGGCCTCCCTTTTGTGATCAATATGTAGCGCGGGTGGGGCTCGAACCCACATAAAACACTGATAATGAGTCAGGTCGGTTACCAATTACCGTACCGCGCGATGTGATTTACAATGCAAAGATATTAAATTTTATATTTATTGATATTATTTTCAGTAATTTTCATATCAAATTTTTCATTCAGCCATTCAATAATTTTCCCTTCAGCAATTTTTGATAGTTTTGGAATGCGTAAGCAGTGCAGGAAAATTTCTTTCATTCGCTCCGGATCCATTACGTCAATGTTCCTTTTTTTTTCCGAAAACGGTTCAAAGTAAAAATGGATTGTGATGTTTACATCTTGCTTGTGTAGGACGATTTTTTTTGAAGACATATTCTCTTTTTTAAAGCTGATGCCTCCGAAAAGACACCAGCATAACCCCAAAAAACCGAGAAGAGGCAAATTTATACATTATTTTTTATATAATACGTAAAATAATATTATTTTTTTTATTCCTCACCGGTTGTTCTCTTTGTTTTAAGGCACCAATCGTAAAAAGAAAGCCGGGTATCTGTGATTTGCCATTCGTCATTCCATTTTTTTACTTTCTCATAAAAGAAAGAAGGAACATCCATTTTTGACTCTGGATTTATGTATCGATACAGTTTTTCGGCGTATTCCATCCAATCACGCTCTTTTTTAATGACTATCCATAAAAAGTTTTCTGCAGCACAATTGGCAATTTTATGAATTTTATCTCTTAAATCATTGCCCTGATCATCTTTCATGTTTTCGGATGTAAAAAAAGCATCTTTAAACGACATGGCAATATTATCCTTCCATGATCTGTAATAATCCTTATCACTACGTAATATGTCGAAGAATTTCTGAATAATTTCTGCATCGCTATAAAGTTCAAAAGGACTTTCATCGACAGCTGATTTTAAATCTTTAGAACCAATAACGGTCCATCCAGGATCCGATTCATTTCTGAATTCGAGCTGATCTATGGTTTTATCATCACTTGATGATATCCGGATTTGATTGTCATTCTCCTTGCAATTGTACTGCTTTGTCATAAGTTTGAATTTTTGATTTTGATGTTTGATAATAATCATTTTTTACTTCTTCAGGAAGAAGATTAAAATTTCTTGTGTAAAATATCTTTATGGTTCCAAGTGTGGGTCCAGGTTCTACTATGAATACGGCAGAAAACCAAAAAATATAACTTTTGCCATGTCCAATAAGTGTATCGCCTAAAAAAAGTAATTCTTTTTGGGCCTCTGACAACTCAACAATAACCAACTCATGATTTGATTTTCGAATATCTTCTTTGCTTAATATCATTTGAAATAAATTGTGTACCAATAATGAAAAATTCCTCCCCCGATGAAAAGCCCTATTACCACCCAGAGCATATAATATTTTTTGAGATGATATTCTTTTTCACTGGTATTGTAATTGAGCATTCTTTGCTGAGCGCTCCAAAAATATATCCCAAGAGAAAATAACCCGAGAGAAATAAAAAACTTATCTGAATTGAAAGGAATCGTGTTCTTAATCAAGCCTACGGGTCCTTTTACACATAGAAAACAAGACCAGCTCAAAAGCATTCCATGAAATACAAGTGATAAAATGTATTTCAGCGTAGATAAAAAATTATTTATTTTCATGTTCTTGTTTTATAACACTATTATTTAAAAAATCTATAAAACTTGGAGCTCCTGAAGGCAAAGGTTCGTCAACAAAATACGATTTCATTTTCTCTGTCTTTCTCCATTCCAACTTTAATGCTTCTTGAATTAGCTCATAAGTTGATGCTGTTAAATAAAGATCAAGTGTTATTGGTTTGACTTCTTTTTTGGCGGCGCGTTGTTTTTTACGCCTACTTCTGCTGTTCATGGTACTTATTTGATATTTTTTTTCTATAATATAGTGAAAAGTATCCGAATATTGAAGTAAGGACAATTAAGATAGAAAAATCTAAAACAATATTCATATCTATATTTGAAAGGTATTTCATATTAAATTCAAGCTCTGAAAGCTTTTTAAAAAAAAGATACATAAAAACATAAAACAAGACCATACAATTGATATGTTGAAAAAGAAAATATGGATGCTTATCAATGCCAAAATTAAAAAATTTAACGTGGTTTTCAATAATCTTTTTCATGTTTCTTCTTTAAAATTGAAACAATATTTTCATGGACCAAAATATATTTGCTTGTGTCCAGGTATTTATCAATCATCGTAACGTCAATAACATCTCCTTTCCGGGCGTCATCAAACAGACACTTCATCTCTCCCATAAACCATTCTACAGAAACATCTGATGCTAACATGAAAACGTGGTCTTTCCACTTTTCTTCTCGCCATTCAACATAATCATTTACACTGATCAAAATCATGGCTATTACAAACAACCAAATTTTGTTTACTTTTTTGAATTCGGTCCATTCACTCTGAATAGATCCGGTAGACATCCATTTTTTAATGTTCATATACTGGTTTTTAAAGATCATATTTATTTTTTAAAACTTCATAACTAAAACTTCATAACACTGACGAATAACATATGCGTCCCAAAGAGCATTATGTTTTTTTGGACGCCCTCCCCAGTGTTCGGCACTGGAAACCTCAACCATGTGGTCTACAAATTCTTCTCTATTCACATCCGGATCAACCCCAAAAACTTTAAACATAGTGCATATGTCAAATGGAATGTAGTAAACATTTTTGGGAATATTAAATGCGTGGCCGAAAATTTGACAAAACAAAACCCAATCATACGAAAGGCAGTCGCTCCACATTTCAACGTGTTCAAATTTAGAAAGCCATTTTGTCAACTTCTCTTTTACTGAATTGCTTTTTGCTTTTACATGTATATTTCCATCTTTGTCTTCGGAGCCAATACCAGAATCGGGTAAATCATTAAACATAAGATTATCAATGACGTTTTTCTGCAACCATTCGTCAATTTGTGTTTTATCGTAATCCGTTAATTCTGCGTAAAATGTTTTTCCGCATTCAGACACCAATCCTATCGATATCAATGTGGTTCCTTGGTGCAAACCTGTAAATTCTGTGTCAAAAAAAATCTTTGTGGTTTTCATATTTATTGGTTTAAATTTTTATAAATTTCGTCGTGGATAAAAGAAAGCACTTCACCAGCATTTGTACTATTATTCTTCCTGGCCAATTCAAGCAAATCTACATATTTTTTAATTTTGTCATAGTCAGGATTGTCTCCTTTTACAACAAAAAAATCTCCATGGGAAATAGAATCTGATTTGAATGACGCCTCTGGCTCCCGGGAAAAATTCACTTCAGGATCTTGTTTTTTATACCGGGGCGTAATTTTAAAATCTCCCATCTCTTTAGGAAACCTTATTTCTGACGTTATTTTTCCATCAGTTATAACCAAAGAGTCAAGTCCATCACTTTTTATCTTAATTTCCGGATAATTTTCGAGCGGTACAAAACCACTTACGTCATAAACATGAACAATCTTATTGTTAGCCTCATCTACAATAAAAGATTCAATCGCTTTATCTGCGGGAAAAAAAGATATCAACCTGTCAGGAAATTTTACCTTAAAAAGCTTTAATGGTACAATATAAGATAAATCATTTAGTGTTTCGCCTTCAATAAAATCAATTATTGTTCCGACAGCTCCAACACAAGACGGATAGTTAGCTCTTTTACCATATGTTTCATCATGCTCAAATGCAACCATTTTCCTTCCAATATACTTTCTGTAATCTATTCCATGACCTTTTTCTTCTTTTTCAGGAATCCCGTTACGCAACATATCAAAAAATTCTTGGGCAGGAGAGGAATTCTTCATTTTAAGATAATCTTCATATGTAATTTCTTTATATTTTATTTCATAACCATAGCCAAATCCCATTGTCCAATCTCTTATCTCTTCACAACAAAATCCGGGCATTTTAGAATTCCCTTTTATCAAATGCCTTACATTCATTTTAATTGTTTCTTTCGGGGCGGAATCAATAAAATTATTTTCAATATATTCATACACTTCGTATTCATTTTGGAATGAAATGTAATGATTTTTTGGTATTTTGAAACTGTTTTCTTCTTTCTTCTCCGGTTTTGGTGCAGGATCAACACCCAGAATATTTTCGGCGCGTACCTCACTCATACCTGGAGCATTTTCATTTACATGTCCACGATCAGGCATATATCCGGATATCCATCCTTTTTCATGTTTAAAAACCATATACAAATCTGTCCTGAATAAGTTATGAATTCCAATATCTTCTGCCTTTTGACTGTACGGATTAAAAAAACTAAGAACTCTTTCTACCTGATCTTTACTTTCACAAAGAATATACGAACTACTCAAATCTATATCTTTAAACAAAACTTTACACTCATGCTCAACCGGCACAGCCCCTTCATTTTCCGGCGCGCCAATATTAACCCCAGCCCTATAAAACTCAAAATAGCCACATGAATCTTTAACAACCCTCATAAGAACATCTTCTTCTACAACAATACCATTTTTATCCAACACATCAAAAGCACCAAATCCATTTTCATCATGAATACATTTAACCTTTACATAACATCCGTTATTCCATTTTCCAACCCGACCAACATAGTTTTCATTATTCAAATCTAACTTACTATCAATCTTACTTACTTCCTCACATGCTTTTTTCCAATTCATAGTACTAAGGTCTTTCGGCTCACCTTCCCGAAGAAATACAATACCATTTTTTTTATCCCAACTCAACCTAAATTCATCCCAAAAACTTTCAGGCCTACTTTTCGCCCAGGATATCCTTCCAGCTCCCCATCCCAAATACATTATCCCACACTCAATAGCCTCCTCAGCATCCTTGAAGCATATCTTCCACTTTATTTCTCCTTCTCTCGCAAAACCCAATACATCTTTTAAAATCTCAAAGCCTTTCATCTCTTACTTTTTTTAAACGTTAACTAATATTTATAAATAAAACTATCTTCTAATTTCTCATATTGGAAAAACTCAAAGTCTCCACTCCATCTATCTTTCAATATCTCATCCATACTTACCCTATTCTCAAATTCATACAAACCAATACCATGAGCCAAATTCATTCCACTTTTCGGTTTATATACATAAAATATCCACCTGCCTTCTTTCCCTTTAACATACGCAAAACTAAAGTATCCTTCATTATAAAAATCAGCTTTATTCTCAGCCAATACCTTTCCATGATTGATATACTTTTGCCCAAAAGCAACCATCTCCGCACCACTCCGAAATCGAAGAACATTTCCTTCTTCTACAGAATTAAATATCCGGTCCATATCATCATCATACAAAATCATCTCCTCGCTATTTTGATTTAATACCACAAAAATAATTTATTATTTATTAACCACAAAGCATTTATCCACTTTTAACAATCCACAAACAAACAAACAATACCGTCGCAAATATTACCCGGATTTGCGACAACCAAAAAACACCCCAGGTAATCAACTTTTTTCCCAGACAAACTTTTTTTTTAAAACTACCAAAAATCAACTTTCAATTTTTTATTTCAATGTCGAGCTGGAGATATGTAATCGGGATCGGCCCCCCGGCGGCGGAATTTTGGAGGCCCCCCCGTGTTCTCCTGCGAAAAATCGAGGGCAGGGGAGGGGTGGCGAGGTAGGAAAAAAGCGACGCAAAAAAAAAAGTAAGATGACCGGTAAGTAGGTGATGGGCATAGGCATAGGGTAGTGGCTATGGGTTGCTGCCTGTTCATTGGTAGTTGATTGAATGAAACACATTAGAATAAAATAAATATGAAATTTGGGGAACTAAATAGGGTAAAGGTTTGGTTATAGTTGTGTCTTCGATATTGAAGGCGATAACACACACAACGCATAACACATGGTAACCGTAACTATTAGTCTTTATTCGTTTAACGAATTAACACCTGTTGCAAAGCAGAAAGCTATTGACGAACATTATAATTTCATGGTGTCATATCCACCTGACTATCAAGATGAGAACGGAGAAATGAAAATAGAAGAAGACTACAATCCGAGTGAAGACGAAGTAATAGAAGACATTGAGGTAAACGATTACTATTTTTTTGGTACGGGAGAATTGGCGAGATGTACAAAGTTTTGCGGCAACCATCCGAGAGCAGGTGAACAAATTATGGAAATAGGTGACGAAGAATATATTATTAACAAATAACAAACATCATCATGGAAATTTATAACATAAGAGTTTTTGCGCAGGTAAAAGTCTTTGGAAGGTTAATAAATTGCAGTATGGGAAATACTGATTTTTACCCTACACACAACATGAATAAGAGCATAACTATTGAGTTTAACAGATTTCAGGGAATTATAGAGGATATTATTTGTATGTTCGAGCAAACGCCAGCATTCAAAGAAGGTAAGGAAAATTATGAAGATGCAAGTATCAACATAGATGCAGGAAATGTATATTTAAAGGGAAGTAGTTTTGATGGTTATTACACCCAAGACAGCCTTGAATCTTACTTAGAAGATTTGAATTTAATTAGTAGATTATAACTAACCGAGAAGCGAAAGCCGTCACCCGTAGGTTAGTAGCTTCATTTTTTAATAATAAAACACACATATAATGGAAAATAAAGAAAGTTTAAAGGGTTACATTGATAACCTAAGTAATGAGCAGGTTGAGCTATTAACCTCAATCGTTTGCGGCAATATTAACAAAAGGTTGATGATGCAAACAGTTTACACACCTGAACAGTTAAACAAAGTGGATAGTGCATATCCATGTGGTTTTCAGAACGAAATCATAAAGGTAATAGGAGGAGAAAATTGTCCTAACTTCGTTTACGATTATAATCAAAACAATTTTGGTCAGTTGGTCAATATAGACCGACAGTTTATCAGTAAACTAAATACTTTCTTCCAATGACACCAACAGATTTTCATAAAACAATAGCCATGTCACACCTCACAGGAGGAACGACGGACGGAAATATCATACATGCAGCAGTAGAAATTATTGCTGCATGGGTAGAAGGGAAGCAGGCAGATATTAAATATTTTCAAACAATACTAAAATAATTCATCATGAAGTATTATTTAATCGGAGACGACGCAGTAACAGCGTACGAGGATGGATATAACGATTTTGTTTGCGACGACCACGAAGGCATTGACGCAGTAATCAAAGCGGACGAAGAAAACAGTATCTCATATGATATATTTGTTTATGACAAGTCAATACACAACGAAAGATATTTGCTAAATGTCATAGGAGGCCGCAAACATGCAGAATTGACAGAAGAAGAATATAAGTTATTGACCACGACGGAAGGTTTTAGCAGCATACAGGAAGTAGTACAAGCAGTTGATAAAGGGTTAACGGTATGTTGGAGAAGTGGAGCGTACAAGGTAGTCAGAAGCATTGATGATTATTTTGTAAAGAACGGTAAATACATGTCTTCCATCTATTGGGCAGACGGTAAAACATCCGACTATAAACCACAGGATTTTTTTATTGAAAATAACACAGAATCAGGGAACTAAAACAGCACCCCGAAAGGTTATAGTATCATTATTCACACACACACAAAATTTTTATCATGGAAACGTATTCGGAGTTAAAAGAAAACTACTCTAACGAGTTATCAGAAGCAGGAAAAAAACACGGGTTATTTTGGGCTTTTACTGAAAAGCAATTTAATGAAAACAAAACGCCACTTTCAGAGGGTGAGAAGTATGTTTCAATAGGTGGCGGAGGCTACATCCCAAAATCCAAATTTGAAGCATATAAGGCAGATTTAGACAAGTCAGAGGAGAAGTACGAGCAAGTTTTAAAATCCAATCCCGAAATTTTAGAACAGGGAATCAGGTATGAACTTGCCAATCATGAATGTTGGTATACAGGGGACATAGAACCCGTTACGAGCATGTTCGACGGAGTAGCAACAAAGGAACAGATTATTACCGTTTACAGACAGGGAAATGAAGAATAGTAATTTCAACAAGGATAATATAGGGTTCGGTTTTATGGGCAATGGGCAAGTTGTTTGGGACAGAACCATACATGAGCGTGGAGATTACAAAAAAGTTGCTCACGTTCAAGGAAAAGCCAACGAGCCAGTAAAAGAAGGAGAGCCAGTGGAGGTTACATTGTTTACCTCACAGTTACCAACCGATTACACCATTCAATTAAAAGCATATTTAAGTACATTTTATTCAATAACAAAATTCACAACACATGGAAATGTTATACATCATTGATAAAACCGAAAAATTTACAGGCAGCGTAATAAATACAATGCCGTTCGTAAACGTAAACACACGATACGGAGCAGACATACTTCTGCATACTTATGTACACAATTCAACAAGTGATACATTTGGAAAAATGCAGGAAGAATACAAAGGCAATTTAATTGCCATCACATGGGAGCAATTATACGAAAACTACGTTCGTCCCTACCTGATTGAAATGCAAGAAGATTTTGCAGAGACCACAGAAGAAGATTTCAACGACATGTTAGAATGCGTACCGCCGAAAAGATTTACATATAGTAGGGGAGGAAAATATTCTTATTTCTTTGTAGGGGAATGTTTTACCTATGATTTGTATCAATGTTATGTACGCAAGGACGGAAAGTATTACACAGCACTACGAAGCATCACGACCACCGAAGAAGACATTTTGAACTTAAAGCCAGTAATTTAATTAATTCACAATCATAACCACACCACCATGAAAGACAGGTATCTAATCCCCGTTTCAGCTATTTTTACAGTTATATGTTTTTGTTTTCTGTTTTATCCCGAGCATTTTTGGCCACCACAAGGGATGAACAAGCCCGAAAGGTACAACTTTGCCAATAACGGTATTTCAACCGCACTATTGACACCTGAATACCAATTAGACAGAGAAGTGCGATCACAGAGCATCGCAGATTACTTTTCAGGCATTGATACAGTCTACCTACAAATGCAACGAGACGGATTGTTGTTTGTCCCGACACGCACAAGCACAGGGACAGCAGAATACAAAGTTTACAGCGAAATTTCAGAACTTTATGCAGTTGGTTTGCTATCTATATCCGAGGCGAGAACGTTTGCCTATTGGGTGTTAGCTTTTCCGCCCGAAGCGGAGGACACCAACCACATAAACCAATACTATTTCAACATCGTAAAAGAAAAGATTTTAGAATGAAATATTTGTCAGCATATCCCGTCCGTAAGATCATAAACGGACGGGTATATTTCAGAACAACAGGCACAGGAGGTTTGCACGATAGCAGCAGCGCAGCGAAACGAGAACAGACCATCTACACAAGAACCCATTACTCACGTTTATTTTGGACAGGAGGCGAGAGATTAAGCGACGGAAGTATAAGGAAATCATTTTTCATATTAATTTCACCTAAATCAATAAACCTAACAGCATAATGAAAGACAGAGTATTAATAGGGACGGCAATAGCTGAAACAGGAGAGCGTTTTAAAGAACCGTTTACTATAGAACAGGCAAAGCAATGGTTAATTGATTATGGCGTACCTAATGCCGAAAAATTAACCACAGAAGAAGAAATAGCAAAATCATTTTTTGAATATTATAATTAATCCCCATGAAAGGTACAGACACATTCAAGAAGGTAATACAAAACTACCTCGCAGAAAGAGCAGCAACAGACCCATTGTTCGCAGAAACATTGCAGAAGCCAAACAAAAGCATTGATGATTGTATAACCTACATTTTTAACACCGTAAAAGAATCAGGCAACAACGGTTTTGACGACGACGAAATTTTTGGCATGGCAGTTCATTACTACGATGAAGACGACATCCAAGTAGGAGAGCCAGTAAAGGGAATAAGAGTAGTTTCTAACCATCATGTTGAGTTGACCGAGGAGGAGAAAGAGGCAGCACGTAAAGAGGCAAAAGAAAAGGTAATCAGGGAAGCACAGCAACAGTTGACGAAGAAGAAAACACCCGTTACGACCAAGCCGAAACACGACCCTGATAACTACCCGAACAAACAATTATCTTTATTTTAATCACAATCAAAATACCATGAAACCTCGAAATAAATTTGAAACATTAATAGCGGGTTATAGTCTTTTACTTCAGAAGGCAAAACCATTAACGGAAGCACAAAAAAAATGGGCAGTCAAAGTTGTCCATGACAAATATTTTACCACCCATTATTCAAACAATGTCTGCCTTGAATGTACGCACAAGTTTAAAACAACAGAGCAGACCAAGCAGGAAATAAGGAAGCATACCTATAAAAATCCCGTTCATGTGAACTGCCCGAAATGTGGATGCAAATTGAATTATACTACAAGATTTTATCAATATGGTTTATTCACAACGTACGAGGTTTACAACGGACATCAGGTAGAAAGAATCTTTGCCATCAATAAAATATTAGACAAGGGAAAAGAGCCACGATATTTTTTCAGCGAAGTCGTTCAAAAATGGATGAATGAAAATGGCAAAATTGCCATAATGTCAAAAAAGCGGGAGCCGTATTATAACGACGTTTTTTACTATGCTTCTGATATGACTATTCAAAACTATAAAAGCGGTTCATATTATAGAAAATCTTTGTTTGAGGTGTATTCAGTAGATGTTTATCCAAATGCAAACGTTCTGCCAATTTTGGAGCGTAACGGATTATCCCCGGACCTGTATAAAAACGAGAACATATTCAAAGCAATGCATTTTCATATTACAGATAATTTCTTTGAATCCCTTATAAAAATGGGACAAATCCCCTTAGCTATTGATTACATGGACAGGAGAGACGACAAGACAAAAAAGTACTTCAATCAGATCCGTATATGTTCTAAAAATCAATATGTAATTGAAAACCCCAGTGATTATTTTGACTATTTGTTTTTATTAGAACATTTTGAAAAAGATCTGAATAGTCCTAAATATTTGTGTCCTGAAAACTTTAAACAAGAGCATGACTATTGGGTAAACAGGAAAGCAAAACAGGACGCAGAAATCAAGTTTCAAGATTTGCAGAAAGAGGAGAAGAAATACATCCGAAGGAAAAAACGTTTTTTTTCATTCAGGATAGAGCAAGAAGATTTTGTAATTAAGCCCGCAGAATCTCTTAAAGAATTTATCGAAGCAGGGGACAAACTAAAACACTGCATAATGATTAACAAGTACTACGAAAAGCCATCTTTGATTTTGATGGTAGAGAAGTCAGGGAAGTTAATTGAAACCGCAGAAGTGAATCCGAAGCAAGGCAAGATAATTCAATGTAGAGGATATAAGAACGACCCAACCGAACACAACGCCACGATCGTAAACATTATTCAAAAAAATATTCCATCACTTCAAAAACTTGCAAGATGAAACAGCAGATTAGAGCAGCTATAAACACGCCCGAAAGTTTGGGCGTGTTATTCAATCTCCCGACACGAGAAAACAAACCGAAGGCCAGGAAAACAATTTTATCAGAAAAGGCAAAAAAAGATTTGATAAAGGGAACTAAAAAAACAAAGTTTAGGTTAAAATAATATTCACTCACAACACACACACAATGAACATCCAAGAAATTTTAACCACGAAAGTAGGGAGCAAGGTAACCATTTTCAAATTTAGCGAAATGGGATTCCCACAGTCTATTCCATGTACAATCGAGAAGGTTTACCGAAAGGATTATGCACAACACACAGACATGTTGCATATTGAATACAGACCAGTAAGGAAAAGGTCTAATTACGTCATCAGGGTAAAGGACATAACCTCATTATTGGTCTATGATGGTCATGTAGACCTAAAGGCAGACATGTTTGTAAAAACCCTGCCAAGTTCAACAGGAATGACAGTAAGCGAAAGTTTACCATGCTTTGACAAAGGTTACTTTGACATAGCAAAAGAATCAACAGATAAAAAACCATTTTTAGAGATCATAAAATAGCCCCATGAGAACACCGACACAAGTAAGAGAACTCACATGTATTGCCACATGTGAGGGCATAACACAAATAGAATGGGACAATTATATGGAAGGGACAACAAAGGCCGACGGACGCAAAATTCGGGCGCACATCAAAACCCACCTTCCTGAAATTGCAGAATCATTAGCACTTAATTTTTACAACCCTTATGAACATAAATCTGTAAAGAAAGAAGGAATTTTAGTTTATGTTCATTCGGGCATAGAATATTTTTTCACTTATCAATAAATCATACTCATGAACACCGAGAATTTTGTAAAATTAATCAACCTATTGACAAACCGAGATTTTATGATCTCAACAAAAGATACCGAGATTGAGACCGAGAAAGAATATTACATATACAGGGTATTGCCAATATCACAACGGAAAATTGGTTTTAGTTGGAAAACACCTGTAAACGAAGAAAACCTAATACGTTCATTCATTACCGCTTTCACATCCAAATACAGAGAGCCAAACCCACGAGCATACGACAAAAACTATGGGGGAAAGGAGTATAGATGGGATACTATGACAGACGAGCAGAAAGAATTCGCATACTACCACCACGCATCCAACATGTATTCCAAGAAACAACTTTTGGAAATGATCGAGGACAACATGACCAAAGACGAAATCAAATCCGACTTTTGCAAATACGGTTTTTACCCTACAATGTACGGAGTAGGCATATTCGCTTTTTGGACAACAAATTCCGTATTATATGCCATTAATGAAATGAAAACCTACCTGAACAGTCAGGGCATATTTTTCAGCAACGAGTATTCAGACGCCAAGTGGGTATATAGGTTCAAGATAAACGCATCCAAGCCTATTCATGCTAATATTCTTAATAATTTTTCACATCAAAATTCATAACCATGAGAGCATTTTTTTCAATCACATTATTTCTAATCCTATCATTTTCCGGAACAGCGCAGACAACAAAATACCGGTGTGGCGAATTAACAACAAAGGGGACACCCTGTAAAATGATCGTAAAGGCAGCAGGGTTAAAATGCCACCATCACGGAGGCAGCCACAATCCCGACGGGACATTTGTACACAGGTGTGGCGCACCCACATCCAAAGGCGCACCATGCAGAAATAAAGTTCGTCAGGCTGGCGCAAGATGCCACCACCACCAATAAACCAATAACCAATCATTACACGGTATTCCGAGCCGTACCAATTTGAGAATGCGTCGGGGCGAGTAACAACAAACCCCGACATTTTTTATCACAATCAAAATCATACATCATGAACCCTTATATTCACATAATCCACTTTAGAGACGGAGACAGAATCACATCCACATATGACATCTCCGAAGACCAAAGACAACAGATCGTGTCCTTAATCGAAACACCCCAAACCGAAACAACCACACCCGAAGAAGCAACGATACTACCACTATACAGGTACGAAGAACTTGCTTCATATGATGGACACATAGCCTTTTTTGCCATCGAAATAACATCTTCTAACCAAGACCCAAATTTTATCAATTCCCGTAAACTATTCCTCACCTACAGAAACGCCTACAAAGAGTACGCAAAAGTAAATGCAGACGTTGGAACAACACGAAACCTGATTGTTTTATTCCCCCAAGCAAGACCATTACTCTTAACGCTCGATAAATGGAACGAACAGTCACCCACAGCAGAAACCCTTATTACCGAAACAAACAGAGGCAACAAGTTACACGACCACAATATAATTGTCGTTGTCAATCAAGACAACCACATTGAAGACATTAGGCCGCCATTCAAAACAGAAATCTATGAAGACGACCTAATAGATTATACGCAATGCTTTGAACGACACCTCGTTCCGTCACACATAGATCATGGAAACCGAGAAGACATCATAACTTACGCATTGTCTCTTGTAGGCATCCAACCCGACGGAGAAGGATTCGAGGTATCAAAAGTAGTGCTACTCAATTCAATGATGCACAAGAACTTTCCCGAATAAAATTTGGCGTGGTCTTGTGTTTCTCGGGGGATATACGAGACCACGCACCAAAAACAAACAAAAATAAAAAATTTTATTCTAAACAAATTAATTTTCACAAAATAATTATAATTTTTAATCAAATGAAAGCAGAAAAAAAGAGATCAGAAGATTTCTCAGGAAAGAAAGAGTTTTTCAAAACAATCAAAGTCACACTTGAAAAATGGATAAAAAATTTTAGTGATTTTTTGAAATTTTTTTTTGGGAAATTGGGCAAGATGCAATTAACAAAACCAAATTCCAGATTTTCGGAATTTAAGGCGGTCAAAATAGGGGAATTTAGTGACTTTTTGGATTGGTTTGAAGGTGAAAAAGGGTTTGGAGGATGGAATGAATGGGAGTACGTAAAGTGTATTGACAGTTATTTGCGGTTGCAGGTTGGGAAGGCAGGAGAAATTGAGGGAAAAGATCAGGTTTTATTTCTGAGGGATTATTACGGTAATATAGAGGTAGATCGGAAAAGTAGCGAGGAGATTGTATTGCCGAGGGGTGAGATAGTTCCAAGAGGTGAAGAATGTATATACATAGTTTTTTATGATCCTGTTAATGGAGGAACGAGTGTTAGTTTTGAGAGATCAGGGGAGGTCATGAGGTATGTAGGTGAGGATAGGGCTGAGAGCGACGTTGAGAGCGTTTCGGGAGATATTAAGGGGAAAGGGCTATTGGAGGTATTGAAATCGGTGAGAGATAGGCTAACGGGTTTATCCGAAAGGATAGAAAAGGAGTACGAGTATGAGGTAGAAGGAGATCAGGGGAAAGTTAAGGTAACGGAGGATGTTTTTGTTCAAACAGTAGGTAGGGTAGATAGGGGAAAACATGTAGGAGAAAAGAGAATAGGGTATTTGGGAGGTAGTAAAAGTGAAGGAGCAGCGATATTGGCAGCGAGGGTAATGGCAGGGGTATTTGTTGAGGATAAAGAATATAAGAAGAAATTAGGGAATTGTTTTGGTTTTGTTGCAGATGAGAAAAAGGGAAGTATGAGGGTAGATTCCTTTGTAGAGGAGGTAAGGAGAGGAAATGATAGAGAGGATGGTAATTGGGTGAAGATCTTTAAACTGTATATGGACAATAAGGTAAATGATTGCGTGGGGTGGATTAGGGTTACCGCCCGGACGGTTGACCGGTACTGGGTGGAGGGTGATGTTATCTTAGATTGGGAAGATGAAAGTTATAGGTTTATTTCAAAGGATAGAATTTCAATATTTGAACAAATAGTAAAAGAAGATCTTTTTTGGTATGATTGGGCGGAAGGGATTAGTTACACGACGGATGGGCCACGAGATAGCAATATATTTCATTTCTATTACTTTGGTAAGTATAGGGAGGAGATTTACAATAAAGATGGTTTTAAGTTGATAGTTTCTACAAATCATGGAGTTGAGTTGCATGTAGGGGAATCGATGTCAAGTTTTAGTGTGGGAAGGTATTCTGACGATAGTGAATGGAGGCTTAATGCTATGATGGTAGGGTTTAAAGAGTTGGTTAAGGCTATTAGGAATTTTGAGGACAAACGGGATGGGGTTGAGGATTCCGCCCGCCCGAAAATAGAGATTGATTCACCAAAAGACATATAGGTATGAGCACCGAGAGAAGTTTAAAAGAGTTGTGGGAGTTGGTAAGAAACCACGCCCAAATATATGGTTTTGAAAAAGCAGGAATATGTAAACTTTTATCAACAATGTGGAGAATGGGGTTGATTTTAGGAGAGGAGAGACTTTGTTTGTTGCGCAATTTAAATAAAAATAAACCTTCTCGTAGGTTTAATGTGCATGTAGAGTTTTTTAAGAATAAAAGTTTTTCCGGATTTCTTTATTGGTGGAGGATTAATCCATTAGGTGATGAACAACGTATGAAGTTTATAGAGAAACTTATTTCTATTCATGCTGAGAAAGAAAAGGAAGAAGGCCAGGGAAGTGAGGACAACCGCCCCGAAAAATAAAAAATAGCAGATCAGGGAACTTTATACGACATCTTTTTGGTTATAGGGGTATTATTCACACACAACACAAATAAAATGGATAGAGAACGAATTATTAAAATCAACAGAGCAGCAGAGGAGTTGGCAAAAAAAGGTTATTGCCTGCAAGGTCAAACGAAAGATGGCAGAATAGCTGTTGAGAAAAAGAATATTTTATTTTTTTTCAGCGACTATATAGAAGCCAGAGATGTTTTGTTGAATATGAAAGAAATAACCCTGAAAACGAATTTTGGGGAAAAGACCTTTGATACCGCCAAAATGTCTATTGATGTTCAGAAGTGGATTGTAAGAGAAGCAAACCGAGAGGACAGAGAAAAGGAATACGAATACATTAATTTGGACGACAATTACAGTATGTGTCCACAGGGATATATTGTTTACAGAAAGTCTGGCTTCATGGTTAGTAATCACATTGAGGCACAAAAATCAGAATATTTAGAATTGTTATTTTTAATACAATCAAGATCATTATGACAAATCAGGAATTTATTCAAAAGTTCAATCAGGAAGCAGTAAAATTGGACGAAGATTTTGATGTAAGAGAATTAAATTTCTTACACAGAGGGTACAGGGTACACGCATACTACCATACGGGTGATTTTCACACACAGGTAAAAAGTTATGACCCTTCAGGAAGTATGGCTGATGGTATTTGCTTAAAAGGCAATCATACAATAACAATTGGCAATTATTTTGACGACATGATTGACGAGATAATTAAAGAGGAAAAGGAATTTAGTGAAAAACATGTTTTTTCCACAAACAAAGAAGGAAATTTAGTGCTGACCTTTACTTCCAACCTGAATGTTGATGACGGGTTTATCAACCATCCACAGGGAGAGCATGAAAGCACAATGGAGTTACTTACCACGTTTAATGAGAAAGAGGAATATCCTCAATCTATTGAATGGGAAAATCCGGTTACAGGATGTGAGAACATTGGTATTGAGTATGATGAAGAATTATCGGAAGTGACAGGATATGACGGGGTGTTTGAATTACCCGCCCAAGCGATTATGCTTCTGGAGCATGCCGGATTTAAAGTTTCAGAAGACCTTAAAGAATAATCATGCCTTATCTAAATCAAAGAATACCTCGCGAACAGTGTGGGGTATTCTTAAAACAGCACAAAGGATTGGACGGGTTGATAAAAAAATACCGCCCGAAAATGCAGAGCAGAAAGGCATATTTTACTGCCTACTGTAAATTTCTGAAAGAAAAAGACAAAACCGATCTCACAAAATATGGATTCAGGGAAGACGTAGTTTCGTCCCCTGCATTTGGAACAAAAATTTTTTACAAAACTGATCTACCGTTCAACTGGTCAGAGCTTTTTGATTACATTCACAATTAAAAATAAAACCTCTCCGTCGTATAGGTTAGGCGGGTTAAAGTTTATGAGTACATTATTTGTAAGAATTGAAGATCATAACGGACATTTCTCAGACTCGTATTATGTAGTGCCTGAAGATTTTAGTGGTCACAAAAAGGAAATTAAACCATTTGAAAAAATACTACTAAGGGGAAGAAAGGGGAAACCAGACCAATGGTTATGGGCGAAACCATGTGGAAAACCACATGTAACCCCAGTGGGGGCGTGTAGTATAGAGATAACAAAAGACCACTCAGAGTCTCCTGTGTGGAGAACTTTAACTATGGAAGAATATCTAAAAGATACTGATATAGTTGGAAGCAGAGTATTTAGATTCCTAAACGAAAATGGAGAAAGAGTTTAACTAAACAAATCCGTTAACATAAGGCCATGTCGAATAAATTAAAAACCCCAATACATATTTCAGAGCTGAGAGCCGGAATGACAGTTGAGCACAACGTGCAGGAAGTTACCGTATGTAACAACGATGTAAAACATTGTAGCTTTATGGGGTATAGCTTCAGGGGTGATGCCTCAAAAAAGATAGTAACACGGGTACAATATGTTGTACCTACATTAAATGGAAATCAAATCAGATAAAATGAGAGACCCAAACTTAAAATTCATCTTTGCCAAATTCGATTGTATTTGCTGCGAAACAGGTGTATGCCTGAAAAAAGGCACAGAGATTCTATATGATGTAGTAAAGCGGAAAGCATATTCATTAGATACCGCCAGATACCGGGAATGGCTTCGAGACGCCCAGAAAGAAAAATTTGAGTTTAATACAGACGACGACGAGTTGTTTTGATCTCAAAAAAAATCTTAATTCAGGGAACTTTTTTATATCAATTTCGCATTATAAGTACAAAACAAAATTATGTATCATTTACCAGTAATTCAAAAAGAGCAAGAAAAAAAGCCTTCTAAAAATGGGTTAGAATTAATGCCTTTAAAATCAGAGACATTTAATACAACCATAATGACCACAGAGGAAGCTTTTTTATACATGAAGGTTTGTATGGAGCAAAATGGAGGCAGTATGGAAAAGGCTTTAGTTGAAATACAGAGATTGGATGATATTTTGTTTTTTAAAAGATTGTTTATTTCTAACCTTTCAAATATATCATATACGAGAGGAGGAAATATCAAAAAGAAATTTTCTTATCTTGAACAATTGGAGAAAATGATCGATGGCTATGTAGAAGAAGAACTCGATTATCAAAATATTTCTTAATTTTTTAAATATACACACAATATGTATTTTGACTTTAAAATAACAACATGGGAACGAATAACAGTTCCTGAAGAACAAGAACACATAGTATCAGAAAAAATCCAAGATGGTACAATTGAAACAGGTAATGATGTATTTACTTTTATCCAAGAGACAACAGGATTTGATTTGGCAGACAGAGAAGTTTTAGACGAAACAGAGGAGTCCATGACGCCCGAAGAAAATGGAGGATGTGCCACTGTTGAAATACGAAGTGATAAAGACGAATTGGTCTGGTCAAATGAAATTGAAATTGATCCGGCGCCCGAATTTCCAAACGGATTTGACGATTGGCAAGAAACGCATTATCACATTGTGGCAGCTATCACGGAGCAGCAAATAAAAGAATCATGGGGTTGTAATTATGTAGGAGAAGTCATTGTTCCGTCTCCTGCATTAAAGGACGCAAGCACCGGAGAATTGTGGGAAATAGCAAAAGACTGGACAGATCAGTTTGAAAAAGAATATCAGGGTAGAGAATGGGATGGCGACTATTTTGACACAATCGAAGAATTTGTTAACGAAAAACTTTTTCCAAATGCAAGTAATTGAAAAAACAGTAGTAAATGGCGCAGAACTTGTTCTGATGGCGTCAGGCGATCAATACGAGATGATTTTCCCAATAACGGGTAAACATTCGGTAAATGGAACTAAAGAGCGTGGAATGGCGCATTGGAACGGATTTGTGGCGATGAACAAAGATGTTCCAAAACCATTTGCTGTATATCAAAATGAGTCCGGCAAAAAGATTTGGTACTACGAAGTTCCAAACGAACCAACAGCATTGTATTTCCACGAAGGAGAAAAGCCGGTATTGTCTCACGCTGCCTTAAAAGACCCAACAGAGTGTAAAATCCTGAGCAAGTTCCCAATTGATTTATTGGATTCCTACCATGCTCGGGAGGGATTTGTCAGACTTAAAAAATTATGGTCATGATTCAAATAAACGACAAAGAAAAGGCACACCTATTGCTTAACACTCACTGTAAAGATTATCAGGAAAGAGGGATAGTTTGGGATTATGACGGGCTTAAAGTCCTGGCTCCAGATGCAGTAAGTAAAGAAGTAAAAGACATCATCACAGAGAACGTCAAAAGATTTGCCAAAATCTCAATCAATCGACGGGAGCAATCCCGAATACTGGTAGGGGATTATGTCAAAATGCCGGACGGAAAAATCGAAAGAATTACAACTCAATGCAAAGCAAATCCTTCTGAATTTAAAACAGGAGGATGTAGGGATCATGGAGGTTATTATGCCCACGAAGGAGGATATGGCACATATTCAGGAAATATAGGGTATGATCCTTTATTTTCCGGAAACTTTAAAGATACCGGCCAAACTGATCTCGCAATGTTCTGGACGTTCTCCAGAGGAATTACAGAGGCGCACATGGGTTTGTATTTTTACATGCCCGTCAGGATATGGGAATATCTTGACGTAAAACAACCGATTTGTATTTAATCATTAAAAACAAAATATCGTGGAACACAATCAAGATATATTAGGTCTTAGATACCGGCCTTTTGACAACAGCTACTGTGTTAATTTAACATCTGCT
>LNFM01003354.1_pt1 | contig 27916 bp, 24 predicted proteins | sample 596031 | NCBI WGS metagenome assembly LNFM01 (sample SAMN04254537, study PRJNA301005) | activated carbon metagenome | isolation source: dual media filters at the Ann Arbor, Michigan drinking water treatment plant | place: USA: Ann Arbor
CCGTGTACGCATCCAGCGAAGCGTCGAGCCCACGCTCTACCGCCGACGCAACCTCGTTGAGCGCTTCTTCTGCAAGCTCAAGCACTTCCGACGCATCGCAACGCGCTTCGACAAGCTCGCGAGAAACTTCCTCGCAGCCGTTCTGCTCGCATCAACCAGACTTTGGCTCAGAGCTTATGAGTCCACGACCTAGGCCGCAGACGACGACGCGCCTTGTCCCGCTCCTCAGAACGTCGTGCGGTAGGAAGCCTGCAGGAAGGCGCCCCAGCGCTCGGAGCGGAAGTCGAGATGCGAGGCGTTGGGCTCGGTGGGAAAGCGCGTCTTGGCGCCCGTCGTCGCGTGGTACCAGTACCGCCCGCCGGCCCCGAGGCTGAAGGCGTCGGTGAGCTTGTAGGTCAGGCTCGCCTCGAACTGGAAGCCGTAGCCCTGGCCGTTCTCCGACATCGGGTTGATGTCCGGCCGCATCCAGTGGTTGTCGAAGGCGCTGAGCCGCGAATAGGGCAGCACCGCCGCGTCCGCCGTCAGCTTCAGCCGCTCGGTCAGCATCACGTCGCCCACGAGGCCGATGCGGAGCGAGGTCCAGCGCGCCGTCTCCGACAGGGTAAGCACCGAGAAGGGGATGGTGACGCCGCAGAAATTGCCGCCGGAGACCTGCAGGCAGCCGTAGCCGTTATACTTCTCCTTGAAGTGGTGGATGCCGGCGAAGGCGCCGAGGCGAATACCCGCGGAGCGCCAGATGGTCAGGCCGACGTCGAGGCTGCCATAGTCGATGTTGCCGTTGCGCAGGCTCGAGTGGGTCTTGGAATAGGGCAGGGTCTCGGGCGGGTAGTCCTCGTCCGTCAGCAGGCCGCCGGCGTGGCTGCCGATGCCGGCATAGCCCCTGACGAACCAGCCGGTGGGCGAATCGATGCGGCCGAAGAGCTCGCCGGTCGTCGCCGCGGTGCCGCCGTAGGTCAGGCGGGAGTTCATCTGGCGGCGGACATCCGGGTCGTAGAGGTCCTTCTGCAGGCGTCCGCCGCTGAAGAAGGCGCGTGCGCCGAACTCCGCCTGCCAGGATCCCGCCGCCGGTGGCGAAAGGTCGTTCGCCGCCACCTGGGTCGCCGCCACCGTCAAACCTGCCGCGAGATACCCCGCCAATCGTCTCGACCGCGCCATGCACTGTTCCTTCCGTGTCACGGAAGGTGTCGGATCTTGGTTAATGCGGGGTAACCGTCGCGGTGATCAGCCCCGGGCGGCCGGCCGCGCCAGCGTCGCGCCGGGCCAGACCTTCTTCGCCACACGGGCATATTGCGGCGGATAGGTGAGCTCGGCGCCGAGCTCCTCCGCCGCGTGCCAGCCCCAGCGCGGATTGTCGAGCATGCCGCGGCCGATGGCGACGAGATCCGCAGCGCCCGAGGCGATCACCTCCTCCGCCTGGGCCGGCGTGTTGATGAGGCCGACGGCCCGGGTGGTGATGCCCGAGCCCTTTCTCACCGCCTCGGCGAAGGGCACCTGGTAGCCGGGCTTCGCCTGGATGCGCACGCGCGGATGTGCGCCACCGGAGGAGACGCAGACGAAGTCGACCCCGGCGGCCTTCAGGTCGGCGGCGAGCGCCACGGCGTCGGCGACCTGCAGGCCGTCCTCGGTCCAGTCCTGACCGGTGATGCGGGCGCCGACGGCGATCCGGGCCGGCACCGCCGCCTTCACCGCGGCGGCGATGGACAGGGGCCAGGCGAAGCGGTTCTCGCGGCTGCCGCCGAAGCCGTCGGTCCGCGTGTTGGAGAGCGGGCTCATGACGTTGTGCAGCAGGTAGCCGTGCGCCATGTGCAGCTCGATGGCGTCGAACCCGATGCGCACGGCGCGCTCGGCTGCCTGCACGAATGCGGCGGCGATGCGCACCTTGTCCTGTCCGGTCATCTCGCGCGGCACGTGCCAGCCCTCGTCGAAGGCGATGGCGGAGGCGGCCACCGTCGGCCAGGGATCGGCATTGTCCCTCAGCGGCCCGCCGCCTTCCCAGGGGCGCTCCGCCGAGGCCTTGCGGCCGGCATGGCCGATCTGGATGCCGAAGGTCGTGCCGGGCAGGGCGACGGCGCGGGCGGCATTGATCACCCGCTGCATGGCCCGCTCGTTGGCGTCGCTGTAGAGGCCGACGCAGCCGTGGGTGATGCGGCCGAGCCGCTCCACCGCCGTGGCCTCGACCACCACCATGCCGGCGCCCGACATGGCGAGATTCATGAGGTGCTGCAGGTGCCAGTCGTTCATGCAGCCGTCGTCAGCCGAATACTGGCACATCGGCGCCACGACGATGCGGTTCGGGACGGTCACGGGGCCGACGGCGAAGGGCGAGAAGAGCTGGCTCATGGCGGTCTCTGGTCGGACGAGGGAAGGCGAGGGGACAGCAACGGTGGCACCCAGGCAAGCACCTGGGGCGCAGGACACGTCTGCCAAGGCCCCCTCCACACGCCGGAGAGCATGACCGCGATGCAGCCCTGCGCGGCGGATGATCGGTGGCGAAGCGGGCGGAAGCGGGCTATGGGAGGCGGACTTTCTCCTTCTTCGACGATCGGCAGCGGCATTGTTTCGCCGACGCGCCCCGGCGGAGAGACGAACTTTTCCGACCGCGTGATCCCGCCATGACCAGCACCACCACCGAAGCCATGGCCCGCGGCGATCGTCTCGCCAAGCGCAACGCCTTCATCCTCGCCCTCGCCACGGCGCTGGCCGGTGCCAACACGACGGTGATGTTCGCCACCGGCGCCATCGTCGGCGCGGAACTCGCCCCGGTGCGCTCGCTCGCCACCCTGCCCATCTCGATCTTCGTCGTCGGCCTCGCCGCCGCGTCGCTGCCGGTCGGCATGCTGGTGCGCCGCTTCGGCCGGCGCACCGCCTACCAGATCGCCACGGGCGCCGGGGTCCTGACGGGGCTCTTCGGCTATCTCGGCGTCACCTACGCGAGCTTCCCCATCTTCTGCCTCGCGACCTTCTCCGCCGGCTTCTACGCATCCGCCGCCCAGAGCTATCGCTTCGCCGCGGCCGACACGGCCTCCGACGCTTTCCGCCCCAAGGCCATCTCCTGGGTCATGACCGGCGGCGTCATCGCCGGCGTGGTCGGCCCCCAGCTCGTCGTCTGGACCAAGGAGGCGCTGCCCCCCGTCCTCTTCGCCGGCACCTATATCGGCCAGGCGGTGGTGGCGCTGCTCGCCGGCGTCATTCTCTCCTTCGTCGACATCCCCAAGCCCAAGGCGCCGGCCGCCGGCACCATCACGCGCCCGACCTCCGCCTATTTCCGCGATCCCGCCTTCGTCACGGCGGTCGTCTGCGGGGCCGCGACCTACATGCTGATGAATTTCGTGATGACCGCGGCCCCGCTCGCCATGATCGGCTGCAACCACTCCATCGACGCCGCCGCCTACGGCATCCAGTGGCACGTCATCGCCATGTATGCGCCGAGCTTCTTCACCGGCAGCCTCATCGCCCGGTTCGGCGCGCCGCGCGTGGTGGCCGTCGGCCTCGCCCTCACCGCGATCTCGGCGGTGGTGGCGCTGACCGGCATCACGGTGCCGCACTTCTACCTCGCCCTCATCCTCCTCGGGCTCGGCTGGAACTTCGGCTATATCGGCGCCAGCGCCATGGTCGCGGCCGCCGCCCGGCCGGAGGAGCGCACCCGCGTCCAGTCGGTCAACGACTTCTGCGTCTTCGGGGTCATGGCGATCGGCTCCTTCTCCTCGGGGCAGATCGTCACGACCTACGGCTGGGACATGGTCAACTGGGTCGTCTTCCCCATCGTCGCCGTCGCCGCCGTGGCGCTCGTCGTCGGCTCGCGCCGCAGGCCGGCCCTCGCCTGACGCCGCTGCTCCCTCTTTTCGGCCCGGAAAACCCCCGTACAGCCGAAAGGACGAGCCGCGCAGCCCTCCCATCCGTTGCTTCGGCTTCGGGACTTTGGCAGAAATGCGTCGGACTCGTGGTGGGGTGGGCCCTGAGGCCCGTTCACGCCGCATAAAAAGCGAGCAGGCACATCCGGTTCCGCGGGGGCTGGACGGCCGTCCCGACGGGGCGCCGCGACAGAGGAAACATCGATGAATACAGCATTGTGGGTCATCATCGGCTGCGGGCTGTTGTCCGTGGTCTATGGCGTATGGGCGACCAAGTCGCTGCTCGAGGCCGATGCGGGTTCGGCTCGCATGCAGGAGATCGCCGGCGCCATCGCCGAGGGCGCGTCCGCCTACCTGAAGCGCCAGTACATCACCATCGCCATCGTCGGTGTCGTCATTCTCGTCCTCGTCGGCTGGCTCCTCGGCACGACCGTGGCAGTCGGCTTCCTCATCGGCGCCGTGCTCTCGGGCGCCGCCGGCTTCATCGGCATGAACGTCTCCGTGCGCGCCAACGTGCGCACCGCCCAGGCCGCCTCCAAGTCCCTTGCCGCGGGCCTCGACATCGCCTTCAAGGCCGGCGCCGTCACCGGCCTGCTGGTCGCCGGCCTCGCGCTCCTCGGCGTCGCCGTCTACTTCTGGGCCCTCACCGGTCCCGGCGGGCTCGCCCCGAACAGCCGCACCGTGATCGACGGCCTCGTCGCCCTCGGCTTCGGCGCCTCGCTCATCTCCATCTTCGCCCGTCTCGGCGGCGGCATCTTCACCAAGGGCGCCGACGTCGGCGCCGACCTCGTCGGCAAGGTCGAGGCCGGTATCCCCGAGGACGATCCGCGCAACCCCGCCACCATCGCCGACAACGTCGGCGACAACGTCGGCGACTGCGCCGGCATGGCCGCCGACCTCTTCGAGACCTATGCGGTGACGGTCGTCGCCACGATGGTCCTCGCCGCCATCTTCTTCGCCGGCACCGCGGCGCTGCAGTCGGCGCTGATCTACCCGCTCGCCATCTGCGCGGTCTGCATCATCACCTCCATCGCCGGCACCTTCTTCGTGAAGCTCGGCGCCAACAACTCGATCATGGGCGCCCTCTACAAGGGCCTCATCGTCACCGGCGTCCTCTCCGTCGGTGGTCTGGCCCTCGCGACCCAGGCCGTCACCGGCTGGGGCACCCTCGGCGTCGTCGGCGGCAAGACCATCACCGGCTCGGCGCTGTTCTTCTGCGGCCTCATCGGCCTCGTCGTGACCGGCCTGATCGTCTGGATCACCGAGTACTACACCGGCACCGGCAAGCGCCCGGTCGTCTCCATCGCCCAGGCTTCCGTCACCGGCCACGGCACCAACGTGATCCAGGGCCTCGCGGTCTCGCTGGAATCCACCGCCCTGCCGGCGCTCGTCATCGTCGGCGGCATCATCTCCACCTTCCAGCTCGCCGGCCTGTTCGGCACGGCCATCGCGGTGACCACCATGCTCGGCCTGGCCGGCATGATCGTCGCCCTCGACGCCTTCGGCCCTGTCACCGACAATGCCGGCGGCATCGCCGAAATGGCGGGCCTGCCGAAGGAGGTGCGCCACTCCACCGACGCGCTCGACGCGGTCGGCAACACCACCAAGGCCGTCACCAAGGGCTATGCCATCGGTTCGGCCGGCCTCGGCGCGCTGGTGCTCTTCGCCGCCTACAGCTACGACCTCAACTACTTCATCACCGAGGCCAACAAGGCCGGCTCCACGGCCTACGGCTACTTCAAGGGCATGAGCCCGGTCACCTTCGACCTCTCGGACCCCTATGTCGTCGCCGGCCTCATCTTCGGCGGCCTGATCCCCTACCTGTTCGGCGGCATCGCCATGACCGCCGTCGGCCGCGCCGCCGGCTCGGTCGTGGAGGAGGTCCGCCGCCAGTTCCGCGAGAAGCCGGGCATCATGGCCGGCACCGACAAGCCGGACTATGCCCGCGCCGTCGACATGCTGACCAAGGCGGCGATCAAGGAGATGATAATCCCCTCGCTGCTGCCGGTTCTCGCCCCGCTGATCGCCTATTTCGGCGTGCTGGCGCTCTCCGGCTCGAAGGCTTCGGCCTTCGCGGCTCTCGGTGCCTCGCTCCTCGGCGTCATCGTCAACGGCCTCTTCGTCGCCATCTCCATGACCTCGGGCGGCGGCGCCTGGGACAATGCGAAGAAGAGCTTCGAGGACGGCTTCGTCGACAAGGACGGCGTCACCCACCACAAGGGCTCCGAGGCGCACAAGGCCTCCGTCACCGGCGACACCGTCGGCGACCCCTACAAGGACACGGCGGGTCCCGCCGTGAACCCGGCCATCAAGATCTGCAACATCGTCGCCCTGCTGCTGCTGGCCATCCTCGCCCACTGAGCGGCGCGATACCCGAAACGAGAAAAACCCCGCGGGAGCGATCCCGCGGGGCTTTTTCTTCGGACGGGCAGGGCGGTCAGACGAGCGTCTTGCCGCCCTCGAGCTTGCGGTGCGAGGCCGCTTCGATGCCGCCCTCGAGGAAGACGAGCAGGTCCGGATTCAGCCGGTGCTTGTCGGTGAAGAACAGGCCGTGCGGCGCGTCCTCGTAGACCCGGTAGAGGGCGTTCGGGATCATCTTGGCCGCGCGGTCGGCCGACTTGTCGATCGGAACGGTGGCGTCGGCGCCGCCATGGATGATCAGGGTCGGCACGGTGAAGGCCGCCATGTCGCCCTGGAAGTCGGTCTCCGAGAACGCCTTCACGCAGGCCATGGTGGCGATGGGCGAGGCCAGCATCGCGACATTGGCCGTCCAGGCCAGCAGCTCGTTGCTGACCTGGAAGTTGAGCATGCCCGCGCCGTAGAACTGTTTGCCGAAGGTCGCGAGGAAGGCCGGACGGTCGGTCTTCAGCCCCTCGATCATCTCGGCGAAGACGGAGGCGGGGACGCCGTCCGGGTTGTTCGGACCCTGCAGAAGGCCGGGCGTGACGGAGCCGATCAGCACGGCGCTCTTCACGCGCTGCGCACCGTGGCGCGACAGGTAGCGCGCGACCTCGCCGCCGCCCATCGAGAAGCCCACCAGCGTCGCCTGGGTGAGCTCGAGCTCGTCCATCAGCGTCTTCAGGTCGTCCGCGAGCGTGTCGTAGTCGTAGCCGGTCGCCGGCTGGTCCGAGCGGCCGAAGCCGCGGCGGTCATAGGCGATGACGCGGTAGCCCGCCGCGACAAGGTCGGGCGCCTGGTACTCCCACATGTCCGCGTCGAGCGGCCATCCGTGGATCAGGACGACGGGCCGGCCCGTGCCCCAGTCGTTGTAGAAGAGGCGGGTTCCGTCGGCGGTTGCGATATAGGGCATGAAGGTCCTTTCCGGTCTGTCGGGAAAGGAACGGCAGCGGCGGCTCTTCGTTCCGCGTATCGATGCCGGCGGCGAAAGGACGCGCCGAAAAACAAAAGCCCCGCGGTGGCGGGGCTTTCGGGACCCAGACCGTCCGGGTCGATCAGGAGCGCGGGCCCTGCATGATCTGGCGGAGGAGGTTGGCCTCCTCGCCGCCGCTGACCGTGGTGCGGGAGATGAAGTCAAAGACCTTGCCGTCCTGCAGCCCGTAATTGGCGACGCGCTCGACCTGGCGGCGGGAGTTGAAATAGACCGCCATGACGTTGCGCTCCACCGTCCGCGGCTGCTGGAAGGTGAAGGTCCGGGTCTGCTTCTCGGAGATGTAGTAGAAGACGTCGCCGTTGATGGTGGAGATGGTCGTGGGCGTGCCCAGCGCGATCATCACCTGATCCTGGCTGTTGCCTTCCTTCACCTGCGCCAGCGCGTCCTCGGAGACCACGTAGCCGCGGTTGAAGGTCTCGCCGATGCGGAAATCCGTCGGCGTCGGCAGGGTCGGGGCCAGCGACGACACGGACGGTCCCTGCGAACAGGCGGACAGGAGGACCGCGAGACCCGCGACCAGCGCTGCCTTGGCGGAACGTGACGTGACGCGCATCATTCTCGGCCGACCTTCTCAAATCCCGATGCCGCCGGCAGGGGCGGCAAGCCGCCGCTTGAAGACGACGGCGCGTTGACTTAACTCCCGTCGGCGACCATTTCAACCCGAAGGCGGCAAAGCCGATGATCCTGAGCCTGTTCCGGCGGAAGAAGCAGGACCCGACCATCGAGACGCTTTACGGCGCCATCGTGGCGCAGGCCCGCAATCCCCTGTTCTACAGGGACCATGGCGTGCCCGACACGGTGCAGGGGCGCTTCGAGATGGTGGTGCTGCACGCCTTTCTCGTGCTCCACCGGCTGAAGGAGGAGAGCGAGGAGCGCCGGCAGCTCGGCCAGGAGCTGTTCGACATGCTGTTCCTCGACTTCGACCGCGGCCTGCGCGAACTCGGCGTGTCGGATACCAAGGTGCCGAAGAAGATCCGGCAGATGGGTGAGTCCTTCTACGGCCGCGTCCAGGCCTATGACACGGCGCTGGCGGGCGGCGAGGGGGAAACGCTGGAGGGCGCGCTCGCCCGCAACGTCCTCGCCGACCTCTCGGGCGACACGCGGGTGCTCGCCGCCTATGTCCGTCAGGCGGCGGCCGCACTGGCCGCCCGCCCTTACGAATCGTTCCTCGCCGGCGACATCCAGTTTCCGGCGGTGCCTTCGGGAGGCCCGTCATGACCGAACCGCGCAGTGACGGCGGTCGCCGCCCCGGCGCCCCGCTGCCGCGATGGCCGGTGCGGATCGCCGACGTGCCGGCCGGTGGCATCCTCATGCGTCGCCGTAACCTCGGGGCCGACGATCTCGCCGCCTTCGCCGCCTGGATCGGCGTCGACGGCATGAGCTCCTTCGACCTCGACATCCACGTCAGGCCCTATCGCGGCGACGGCCTGGCGGTGGAAGGCAAGGTGAGCGCCACCGTCACCCAGACCTGCGTCGTCAGCCTCGAGCCCATGGAGAACCTCATCGCGGAGGAGGTCGAGGCGACCTTCCGCCCCGAGGACAAGCTCAAGGTCCACCTGGTTCAGGACGAGGAGGACGGTCTGTCGATCGACGCCTCCGTGGCCGCCGACGATCCGCTCGTCGGCAATGCCATCGACGCGGCCGCCATCGCCGCCGAATTCCTCGCCCTCGGCGTCGATCCCTACCCGCGCAAGCCCGACGCCGCCTTCGAGCCGCCGCCCGAGGGTGCCGAGGCCTCCCCCTTCGCGGGGCTTTCCAAACTGAAGCGCGGGACCTAAACAGGCGCCGGTCCGGTGTTCGTCCTGCCTGCCTCTTGTGCAGGCGGTCCCAGTCGCTATTGTCCCGGCGTCTCGCGCCGCCGGCTCCGAAGGTCCACGTGACTCCCGGTTCGGGCGTCGGTCATACGGATAGATGCATGTCCGAAAAGGTACGGCTGGCCCTCGACGTCATGGGGGGCGATTTCGGTCCCTCCGTCGTCGTGCCGGGCGCGGAGATCGCCCTGTCGCGCCACGGCGACATCGAGTTCGTCCTGGTGGGCGACGAGCGGCAGATCGCCCCGCTTCTCGCCGCCAACCCGAGGGTGCGCGCCCGCTCGCAGATCGTCCACGCCGACGTCGCCATCCGCATGGACGACAAGCCCTCGAAGGCGCTGCGCTACGGTCGCCGCGTCTCGTCCATGTGGCGCGCCCTCGACGAGGTGAAGTTCGGCAGGGCCGCCGCGGCCGTTTCCGCCGGCAATACCGGCGCGCTCATGGCCATGGCCGCCTTCAACCTGAAGACCATGGAGGGCGTGGAGCGCCCGGCGCTCGCCGCGCTCTGGCCGACGCTCAGGGGCGAATCCATCGTCCTCGACATGGGCGCCTCCATCGGCGCCGATGCCGCCGCCCTCGTCGACATGGCCGTCATGGGCGCCGCCATGGCGCGCGTCGTCTTCGACCTGGACCGGCCGACCGTCGGGCTCCTCAACATCGGTGTCGAGGAGGTCAAGGGCCTCGAATTCATCCGCGAGGCCGGCCAGATCCTGCGCGATGCCGACCTGCCGACCCTGGACTATCGCGGCTTCGTCGAGGGCGACGACATCGGCAAGGGCGTCACCGACGTCATCGTCACCGAGGGCTTCACCGGCAACATCGCCCTGAAGACCGGCGAGGGCACCGCCAAGCAGATCGGCGAGTACCTGCGTGCGGCCATGTCGCGCACCTGGCGCGCCAGGCTCGGCTATCTCCTCGCGCGCAACGCCTTTTCGACGCTGCGGGAGAAGATGGACCCGCGCAAGAGCAACGGCGCCGTGTTCCTCGGCCTCAATGGCGTCGTCATCAAGAGCCACGGTGGCACCGATCCGCTCGGTTTTGCCAGCGCCATCGATCTGGCCTACGACATGGCCCGCTACGATCTCCAGTCGAAGATCCGCTCCATGCTGGACGCCTACCACGCTTCGCGTCCGGCCCCGCCGGTCGCCCCTCTCGAGGCCACATCGTGACACTTCGTTCCGTGGTGCGCGGCGTGGGCAGCTATCTGCCCGCGCGCGTCATGACAAATGCCGAGCTTTCGACGATCGTCGACACGTCCGACGAGTGGATCGTCCAGCGGTCCGGGATCCGCGAGCGCCATATCGCAGCCGAGGGGGAGACGACCTCGGACCTCGGCCTCGCAGCCGCGCAGGCGGCGCTGGCCGCCGCCGGCCTCGACGCGCAGGACATCGACCTGATCATCCTCGCGACGTCGACGCCCGACCGCACCTTTCCCGCCAGCGCCACCACGATCCAGGACCGCCTCGGCATCCGCCATGGCGCGGCCTTCGACCTGCAGGCGGTCTGCTCGGGCTTCGTCTTCGCCATGTCGACGGCCGACAAGTTCCTGCGCTCGGGCAGCCACAAGCGGGCGCTCGTCATCGGCGCCGAGACCTTCTCGCGCATTCTCGACTGGACCGATCGCACCACCTGCGTGCTGTTCGGTGACGGCGCCGGCGCGGTGGTGCTGGAGGCGCAGGAGCAGCCGGACGGTCCGACGGGCCGCGGCATTCTCACGACGCATCTGCGGTCCGACGGCCGCCACACCGCCAAGCTCTATGTCGACGGTGGCCCCTCGCTCACCCAGACGGTCGGCCACCTGCGCATGGAGGGCCGCGAGGTCTTCAAGCATGCCGTCGGCATGATCACCGACGTGATGAACGACGCCTATGCCGCGACCGGCACCACCTCCGACGACCTCGACTGGTTCGTGCCGCACCAGGCCAACAAGCGCATCATCGACGCTTCCGCCGAGAAGCTGAAGATCGCGCCGGAAAAGGTCGTCATCACGGTGGACCGCCACGGCAACACCTCCGCCGCCTCCATTCCGCTCGCCCTCGACACGGCGGTGCGCGACGGCCGGATCCGCCAGGGCCACCTCGTCATGCTGGAGGCCATGGGCGGCGGATTCACATGGGGCTCGGCGCTGATCCGCTGGTGAAGCGGGCGGTTCGGCCCGCAATGGGTTGACCGCCGCGGGCCGAGTCCATAGTGATAGGAAAATCAGAGTGATAAGAGCGGTTTCGGTGCTGTTGACCGAAGCAAGGCCGCCATATCCTGGGGCAAGTGGTGGGGGTCGAAATGGCGGGCAAGACAGTCACGCGCGCTGATCTTTGCGAGGCCGTCTATCAGAAGGTGGGTCTGTCGCGGACCGAGTCGGCGCAACTCGTCGAACTCGTCCTCAAGGAGATCACCGACTGCCTCGCCGACGGCGAGACGGTGAAGCTCTCCTCCTTCGGCTCCTTCGTCGTCCGCTCGAAGGGCGAACGTGTCGGGCGCAACCCCAAGACCGGCCAGGAGGTGCCCATCGCACCCCGCCGCGTCATGGTGTTCAAGCCCTCGAACATCCTGAAGGCGAAGATCAACGGCCAGAGCGTCGACGGCGTCCGCGACTGAGCCCTCGGCTTACGATGCGTGAACGGCGTTGCCGCATCGCCGCGAATCCGCCACCGTTGCGCGGCCCGATGCCATCGCGCCGTCGCGCACATCCTCACTCAGAGCCAGGATCGTGGTGGACAAGGCCCCTGACGCATATCGCACGATCAGCGAGGTCGCGGACGACCTCGACCTGCCGCAGCACGTCCTCCGCTTCTGGGAAACCCGGTTCGGCCAGATCCGGCCGCTGAAGCGCGGCGGGGGGCGCCGCTATTACCGGCCCGAGGACATCGATCTCCTCAAGGGAATTCGCCATCTCCTGTACGGCGAGGGTTACACGATCCGCGGCGTTCAGCGGATCATCAAGGAGAGCGGCGTCAAGGCGATCCAGGCGCTGGGCCGCGGGGAGGGCGCCGGCGCCCTCCAGAAGCCCAAGGGCCCGGAGATCATCGACCCGGCGCTCGATGACGACGACACGGTGGAAGCCGGCGCCCCGCTTGCCGTGGCCAGGGGTTCCATGCCGGCCTTCGCGCCTGCCGCCTATGTGGAGCCTCCCTTCGCGGCCGACCGACCGAGGCCCGACCCGAGCGCCGACGAGGACGACGACGGGCCGGAGCCGGTGCAGGTGGTCACCGCGCGCCGCGAGCCCGCGGTGCAGGACTTCGTTCAGGCCGAGCCTCCGCATGTCGAGCCCGTCTTCGCGCCCGATCCCTCTCCAGCGGAGGAGCGCGTCGTTCACCGCCCGGCACCGCCGCCCGAGCCGATACGCCCGGTCCCCTCTGCCGCGGTGCGGCCGCCGTCGCCCGCGGTTGCGGCACCGTCGCGGCCCGTTCCCGACATGCCCTCCATGCGTCCTGCCGTGCCGGGTCCGGCACAGACGGCGCAGCCGGCCGTCGCGCGGCTCGCCGCTGACGACGTGCGCCGGTTGCAGGCGGCGCTCTATGAACTGCTGGAATGCCGCAAGCGGCTGGACGCGGCCTTCGACGGGCGCTGACCGCTAGCGCCGCCAGCTCGGCGGCACCGGTGGCGGGGGCGGCGGGGGCGGCGCGCGCTGGCCCTCCTCGATCCGTCGGCGCATGTGATCGGCCACGTCCCGCACAGGTTCGAGCCCGCGATCGAGATCGCTCGCCTGCACGTTGGCGAATTCGAGTTCAGAGATGATCTTGTCGATCTTGGCGAGCGCCTCGGGATCCGGCCGCGTCACCAGCTCGAGCCCGAACAGGATGAGCAGCGGGCCCACCGGGATGAAAAGCATCAGGGCGATGGTGACCTGCCAGAGCAGGGTGCGGTCGTCGAGGGTGGGCGCGTTGAAGGCGCCGACATAGGCGGCACCGATCGCCGGCGGCAGGAGCAGGACCACGACAATTCCGACCCATCCTGCGAATCGCGGCCTCAAACGTGTCGTGATCTGCATTGCTCGCCCCGCGGGAACGCCCGAGGGCGCCACTGTGGGACGAGGCGAGGGTCAGCGGCAAGACCCCTGCCGCTCGGTCAGGGCCGGTGCGTCGCCGCCGGGGGCGCGGGCACGCCGCCCGAAGCGGGGCTGCGCGGATCGGGGCGGGGGTCGACCTCGACGGCCTCCCTGCCGCGTTCGGCGTTCTCCCGGTCGCGGACGGTCCGTCCCTCCCCGCCGGCCTCGACGCCCTGGGCGTCCTCGTCGTCGGCCGTCATGCCGCCCCCCGAGGAACCGCCGGCGGAACTCGCACCCCCCATTCCCCCGTCAGGCTGGGCGGGAGGCACCTGGGCATAGGCGGCGGCGAGGGGCACCGCGAGCAGGGCTGCGGCGGTCATCAGGCGACGGGTGATCATGGAAGCTCCTGGGACGGGGGCGCCGCCGGCGGCGGCGGGAACGGCAGGCCGAAGGCGTCAGGGAGCCTGGCGCGGCGTCGATCCGGTGGAGGACGGTTCGGCGGGCGCCGGGGACGGTGTCGCCGCGGTCTGTCCGCGCTCCATCGGGCTCTGGCCGCTCGGATTGCCGCCCATCATGGAGAAGACCACGATGCCGAGGACGAGGACCGCGCCGAGGCCGCCGATGAGGCCCCAGTTGCCGGACGTGCTGCGGCTGACGCGCGGATCGGTCGGCGGATCGAGGTCGGGTCGGCGGCCGCCGTCGAGGCGGGTCGGCTCGGCCGTGACGCGGTCGTCGCGGGAATCGTGCTGGGTCATGGGGAATATCCTCCTGCCGAGGGTAACCCCCGCGCAGGCCCGCGGTTCCGCGCAGACACGGCGCCGTCAGACGCGCGCGTCTCAGGATATCCAGGATGACTGGGAGAATTGGTCGGAGTGCCGAGATTTGAACTCGGGACCCCTTGCACCCCATGCAAGTGCGCTACCGGGCTGCGCTACACTCCGACCGTGCGGGGGATTTAGGACGTTTCGCGCGCCGCCGCAACCCGCTTGGTGACGGCGAGGCCCCAGAGCAGTCCGGCGAGCACCCAGAAATGCCGCCAGTGGTCGCTGTCGATGATCTGCCCCTCGAAGGCGAGGCCGCAAAAACACGCGAAAACCGCGATGGTGATGGGCTGCCACGGCGTCCGGATCAGGGATGCGACCAGTCCGACGATGATCGTCGATGCCGTCAGCACGAGGTAGCCGATGCCGCCGATCCAGCCGCCGGCCATGAAGGAGTTGAGATAGACGTTGTGCGGATCCTCGGGGAAGAAGCGGGCGAACTGCAGCGGACCGATGCCGAACGGCCGGTCGAGGGCGATCTGCCAGCCGTAGGCGTGCCGGCCGAATCGGCCCATCGGCCCCGAATCGTAGCTCTGGTTGAGGCTGGCGCGCTCGCGCATGAGCTCCGCCACCTTGTCGACGCTGAGAAGCACGGCGACGAAGGCCATGAGCAGGACGAGGCCGGCCGTGACGACGAGAAGGATGCGGAATCGCTGCGCCGGGGTCTCGGCCGTCAGCACCATCAGGGCGATCATGATCGCGGCCGAGAGGCCGAAATGGATCCAGGCGCCGCGCGAGAAGGAGAGGAGCAGGGCGACGAGCAGCACCGCGAAGACGGCGCCGGCCCTGACGAGCGAGCCGGACGAGGCGCGCAGGAAGGCCTGCATCGCCACCAGCATGGGCAGCACGAGGAAGGGGCCGAAGACGTTGGGATCGTTGAAGGTGCCCTTGGCGCGGCCGTAGAGCGTGAAAAGGTCGAAGGCGCCGGGAATGAGGCGGAAATAGCCGGCGATCCCGGCCGCCGCCGCGATCAGCGCCGCCAGGGTCCAGCCGCGCAGGATCACCTCCATGCGCGCCGCCGTGTTGTCCGCCGCCGCCACGGCGAAGAACACCATGGTGATGGCCAGATACCAGGAGACCGCGATCCAGGGCGCGACCTTCGGCTCCGCCAGCACGGGGATCGCCGCGACCGTCAGGCCCAGGCAGTAGACGACGAGGACGACGAGCAGCGGCCCATGGACCGCGCGCAGCCGGATGCCGCCGGTCAGCGCGAAGACCGAGATGGCGAGCAGGGCGCCGATCTCGTAGGGGCTGGGTTCGGCGAAGACGAAGGCCCCGCCCACCATCATCAGCCAGAGCGCGGCGAGCCGCAGCGGCTCGCCGCCGGCCATCCCCCCGGCGCGGGGCGCGGGGAGGGCGAGGGTCAAAACGCGTTCTCGCGGTGCCGGGCGAGCGAGATCGGGGTCTTGGCGAGGATGTAGAGGTCGAAGAGCACCGACCAGTTCTCGATGTAATAGAGGTCGTGCTCGACGCGGCGCTGGATCTTCTCCGGCGTGTCGGTTTCGCCCCGCCAGCCGTTGATCTGCGCCCAGCCGGTGATGCCCGGCTTCACCTTGTGGCGGGCGAAATAGCCGTCGACCACGTCGTCGTAGAGCTTGTCGGCGGCCTTGGCATGGGCGGCGTGGGGCCGCGGGCCGACCAGCGACAGGTTGCCCTTGAACACGACGTTGAAGAGCTGCGGAAGCTCATCGATGGAGGTCTTGCGGATGAAGCGGCCGACGCGGGTGACGCGCGGATCGCCCTTGGTGACGAGCTTGGAGGCGGTGGCGTCGCTCATGTCGGTGTACATGGAGCGGAACTTGAACACCTCGATCATCTCGTTGTTGAAGCCGTAGCGCTTCTGCCGGAAGAACACCGGGCCCTTCGAATCGAGCTTCACTGCGATGGCTGTGGCGAGGAAGACCGGCGACAGGGCGATCAGCGCGGCCGTGCCGACGATCTTGTCGAACACCCATTTCAGGACGACGTCCCAGTCCTGGATCGGCTTGTCGAACACGTCGAGCACGGGAACGTTGCCGATGTAGGAATAGGCGCGCGGGCGGAACCGCAGCTTGGCGGTATGGGCGGCGAGGCGGATGTCCACCGGCAGCACCCAGAGTTTGCGCAGCATGTCGAGGACGCGCTTCTCGGCGCTCATCGGAATGGTGACGATGACGAGGTCGACGCGGGTGCGGCGGGCGAACTCGAGGAGGTCGTCCACGTTGCCGAGCTTCGGCACATGGGCGGCATGGTCGGGCGAGCGCTCGTCGGTGCGGTCGTCGAACGTGCCGCAGATGGTCACGTCGGTATCGGCCTGGGCGCGGATGGAGCGGATGAGCTCCTCGGCCGGCTCGCCGCCGCCGACAACCACGGCGCGGCGCTGCAGGCGTCCGGCGCGCGACCAGGTGCGGACGAGCTGGGCGAGGCCGGTCCGCAGCCCCATCATGATGAGAAGGCCCGCCAGATACCAGGAGCCGAGCCAGACGCGGGAGAAGGCATCGCCCGCCTTGGCGAAGAAGGCGATCGCCATGGCCAGCAGGAACACCATCGTCCAGGCGAAGAACAGCCGGCTGAACTGGGCCACGTGGGTGCGGAAGACGTGGACGTCATAGAGGCCCGCCGCCTGGAACGCGGCCAGAACCAGCATGGCGACGCCGAACAGGCCGACCAGCGAAATCCATTGGACGCCGTGGAGCGGATAGACCCAGCCGAGATAGATGGTGGCGCCGAGGGCGAGGACGATGACGAACTCGACCAGCCGCACGAGGCCGGAGAGCACCACGGGTGAGTAGACCGGCCCGACGGCCTCGTCGGCGATGCGGGCGGCGAGATCGGATAGGGGGCGTCGTGGCTCTGCGGCCGGCTGGCTGGCGCGACCTGCTTCCGTCGCCTGGATGATGTCCCGACCGGTAAATCCCAACATGTTCCGGCTTCTCCGTCGCGCCACCGGGGCGCGTGCCCTGTCCCGCCGGAGAGCATTAACGGCCAAAGGTTGCTTTTCGCTTGATCCCGCGAGGGCTTCAGCCGGCCCGGCGCGCCGCCAGCGCCTCGCCATAGGCGGCGAGCACGCCCTCCGCCATGGCCTCCACCGAGAAGCCGGCGCGGATGCGGTCCCTGAGCCGCGCCGCCAGCGCCAGGGTCTCGTCCGGATCGTCCAGGGCGGCCTCGATGGCGCCCGCCAGCGCCCAGTCGCTGCCGGCCGGGACGAGCCTGCCCGCGTCGGGCCCGAAGATCTCGCCGATGCCGCCGACGGCGCTCGCGAGAACCGGCATGCCGGCGGCGCCCGCCTCGATCACCACATAGGGAAGCGACTCGGCCCGCGACGGCACGACGAGCAGGCGGCCGCGGGCGAAGGCCTCGCGCGCCGGCAGGGCGCCGGCGAATGTCACCGCCTCCGCCAGCCCCGCATCGAGGGCCTTTTGCCGGAACAGGCCGGCGTCGGGGCCGTCGCCCACGATGGTCGCCGTCAGCGGCCGTCCCCGGCCGCGCAGGAGGGCGATCGCGTCGATCAGCACGTCGATGCCCTTGAGATGCCTGAGCTCGCCGATGAACAGGAGGTCGGTGGCGTCCGGCCTGGCCGGGACGGGCGAGAACTCTCCCTCGCTGACGCCGTTGTGGACCACCCGCACGGCCCCGGCGGGCTTGCAGACCTTTGCCGCGAAGGCGTTCAGACCGTAGAGGCTCTCGAACAGGAAGAGGTCGGTGCGCGCGGCGAGAACGCGCTCCAGCGTCAGGTAGACGAAGCCGACCGGGGTCCCGCGGGAGTAGTGCAGGCTGCCGCCGTGGGGCGTGTAGACCTTGAGGCGCGAGCCGCCCGCGAGGCGCGCGAAGGCGCCGCCCTTGGAGCCGTGGCCGTGGACGACGTCGACGTCCTTGTCGGCGATGAAGCGGGCGACCGCCCGTCCGGCCGACCAGTCCGCCGGGCCGAGCTCCCGGCTCATCGGCACGCGGGCGAGACCGAGGGCGAGGGCAGGCTTCAGCCCGTCGAACACGGCGTTCGCCCTGTCGCCGCCCGTCGAGGCGTCCGCGACGATGCCGACCCGGTGCCCGCGCGCGGCCTGCGCCGTCGCCAGGTCCACCACGTGGCGGAACAGGCCGCCGACGGGCGCGCGCATGACGTGGAGAATGGAGAGGCTCTGCACGGCGGGCGATCAGAACCAGCGCTCGCGCACCACGACGGTGTCGCCGGGCGCGAGCGGATGGGTCAGCGGCACGTCGGCGCGGTAGAGCTGGCCGTTGAGCTTGCGGGTGACCTCGATGTTCCAGCGGTTGGCCCGGGGCGTGAAGCCGCCGGCGATGGCGATGGCGTTCTGCGCCGTCATGCCGGTGACGAAGGGGAATTGCCCGCCGGCCGTGACCTCGCCCATGATGAAGAAGGGCCGATAGGTCTCCACCTCGACGGAGACGCTCGGCTCGCGGATGAAGCCGCCGCGCAGCCGGGCTGCGATGTCGCGTGCCAGCACCTCGGTCGAGCGGCCGGCCGCCGGAACGAGGCCGATCAGCGGCATGGCGATGGAGCCGGTGGCGTCCACGGCATAGGAATTGGTGAGCCCCTCCTGGCCGAACACCACCACGCGCAGCCGGTCCCCCGTGTCGAGGAGATAGGGTCCGCGCGGCATGATCTGGTCGTGCGGCACGAGGGTGCCCTGGGGATCGACCGGCCCGACGGTGCCGCGCGTCGTGTCGACGAGGGTCCCGGGCCCGGCGCCCGGACGGCCGGCGCAGCCGCCGAGAACCAGCGCCGTCGCCGCAACCAGCAGGATGGAGCGCATCACGGCTGCACCTCGATACCTTTCATGCTCATGAGGCGATCATCGGCCAACGTGGTTAAGAAAACCTGACCGCCGCACGCCCGGCGCGAGCCAATTAACCCGATGGCAACCCTAATGATTTTTAATCCTCTCCGTGGGCGTCGCATGGAGATCGCAGCATTATGGTCGGGGCAGGTGACACGGTACCGACGGGTCGGAGCAGGGCGTCCCTGATCGATCTGGATCTCGCGGGTCTCGGCCGTGCGGTCTGGGCGGCGCGCCTGTGGATCGCCGTTCCGACGCTGCTGGCCCTGGCGGTCAGCTTCGCCCTCGTCAGCGTCAGGACCCCGACCTATCGCTCGGAGGCGCGGATCCTCGTCGAGAACGGCGAGAACTCCTTCACCCGCCCGGAGAGCGACCGGTCGAGCGGCGAACGCGCCGCCGTCGACCAGGAGGCGGTGCTCAGCCAGGTTCAGCTGATTCTGTCCCGCGACGTCGCCAAGGCCGTGGCCCAGAAGCTCGATCTCGCCCGCAAGCCGGAATTCGACCCTGCGCTCCGCAGCTTCAATCCGGTCAAGCAGGTGCTCATCTTCCTCGGCCTCGCCGAGAATCCAATGCGCATGACGGCCGAGGAACGCGTGCTGCGCAGCTATTTCGAGAAGCTGACGGCCTTCCAGGTCGACAAGTCGCGCATCATCGCCATCCAGTTCGATTCGCACGACCCGGCGCTCGCCGCCGAGGCCGCCAACATGGTCGCCGCCCAGTTCATCGAGGCGCAGCAGGCCAACAAGCGCAGCCAGACCCGCAATGCCAGCCAGTGGCTGTCCGGGGAGGTCGACGGCCTGCGTCGCAAGGTCGAGGAGGCCGAGGGGCGGGTCGAGAGCTTCCGCGCCCGCGCCAATCTCTTCGTCGGCTCCAACAATACGAGCCTCACCGCCCAGCAGCTCGCCGAGGTGAACAGCCAGATCGCCGCCGCCCGCGCCCAGCAGTCGGACGCGCAGACGCGGGCCCGCCTGCTGCGCGACTTCCTGCGCTCCGGCCGTCCCATCGAATCGGGCGAAGTCCTCAATTCCGAGATCATGCGTCGCCTCAACGAGCAGCGCGCCGCGGTTCTCGCCCAACTCGCCGAACAGTCGTCAACGCTCGGGCCGCGGCATCCGCGAATCGCCGAGCTCCAGGCCCAGCGCGCCAATCTCGACGGCCAGCTCCGCTCGGAGGCCGAAAAGCTCGTCCGCGTGCTGGAGAACGACGCCCGGTTCGCCGGCGCGCGCGTCGAGGCGCTGCAGCAGAACCTCGACCAGGTGAAGCGCCAGGCCGGCGAGGCGAGCGAGCAGGAGGTGCAGCTGCGCGTGCTGGAGCGCGAGGCGAAGTCCCTGCGCGACCAGCTCGAAACCCTTCTGGCCCGCTACCGCGACGCCACCGCCCGCGACACGCTGGCCGCCCTGCCGGCCGACGCCCGCGTCATCTCCCGCGCCCTCGTCTCCAACGTTCCCGCCTTCCCGAAGAAGCTGCCGACGATCCTGATCGTGACCCTGGGGACCTTGCTGCTGGCGACCACGGTGGTGGTCACCCTGGCGCTCCTCGCCGGTACGCCCGCTCCGGCGGCCGAGGCCGAGGGGGCCGGCGGCGAGCCCGATGCTCCGCAGCGGGCCGGCGAGATCGCGGCGCCGCCGCTCGCCGCCGCGCATGAGCCGGACTTTTCCGGCCTGCCCCCCGCGGCCGCGGAGGTCGAGGCCCCCGCCACGCCGGAGAGCATCGCCGCGCTCGCCCACATGCTCGACGCCGGCCCGGACGACACCGGGTGCCGCCGCACCCTCGTGGTCGCGACCCGCGACGGTCTCGCCGCCTCCGGGGTCGCCCTGGCGCTGGCCCGGGAACTCGCCGGTGCCGGGCGGCGCGTGGTGATGATCGACCTCGACCGCGACGACGCCTTCCTGTCCCCGCTCGCGGGTCCCGATGCCCCCGGCCTGTCCGATCTCGCTGCCGGGGCCGCGGGTTTCGGCGACATCATCCACACCGATCCGCAGTCGGCCTGCCACATCGTGCCTGCGGGCACGCTCGGAGCGCCCGATGCCGACATGGCGGCCTTCGCGGTCGAGGCGCTGTCGCGGGGCTACGAGGTGATCGTCCTGTCGGCCGGCGTCATGCCCGACGATGCCGAGGCTTTCGACGCCCTCGGCGCGCTGGCTGGCGATGCGGTCGTCGTCGCCGAAGGAGAGGCGAGCGACCCCGAGGTGAGGGCGGCCTATGGCCGGCTGGCCGGCGCGGGACTGAAGCCTGTGGTGGTGATGCTGGCGACCGAGGACGAAATGGCCGCGGCCTGAGCCGCACCCGGTCGTTCTCGGGGCTGCGGTGGCGATCCCGCCGCAGCAGCGCATCGTCGTCATGAGCAAGTTCTGAAAGAGAAGACGAGGCCGTCAAAGAAGTCTCAAGACTTGGTTGGCACTCTCCCGTCCGTGATTTTGCGCAGAGACGCAGCCGGGGAGGGTGAGACCATGAGCGATCTCAGGATGAACGTCTTCAAGGCCGGCCTGGAGGCGCTCTACCTCACTCAGGCCCACCGGCTGATGCGGCCCTATGTCGGCGGCATCGGTGCCGTGCTGATGCTCCATCACGTGCGCCCGGCGCGGCAGCAGGACTTCGCGCCCAACGCCCTGCTCGAGGTGACGCCCGACTATCTCGACGGCGTCGTCGAGCGCGTCCGTGCCAACGGCTTCGACATCGTCACCCTCGACGAGGCCCATGACCGGCTGCTGGCGGGCGAGGAGGGCCGGCCCTTCGTCACCTTCACCTTCGACGACGGCTACCGCGACAATGCCGAATACGCCTATCCCGTGCTGAAGAAGCACGGCGTTCCCTTCACCATCTACCTGCCCACCTCCTTCATGGACCACGAGGGCGAGCTCTGGTGGCTGGTGCTGGAACACACGATCCGCAACGAGCAGACGGTGACGGCGACGATCGCCGGCGAGACCGTGCAGCTCGACTGCTCGACGCCCCAGCGCAAGCGTGAGGCGTTCCACCGGATCTACTGGTTGCTGCGCTCTCTCCCCGAGACGGAGCTGCGCGCCTGCGTCCGCGATCTTGCCGACCGCCACGGCTTCGATTTCCGCACCACCTGCCGCGACCTCTGCATGACCTGGGACGAGGTGAGGGCGCTCGGCACCGATCCGCTCGTCACCTTCGGCGCCCACACCGTCGACCACCTGATGCTGGCGAAGTTTCCGGAAGAGACCGTACGCGAGGAGATGGCGACGTCCCGCAGGCGCATCGAGGCCGAGCTCGGCCGCAAGGTCGACCACTTCGCCTATCCCGTGGGCGATCCGACCTCTGCCGGCCCGCGTGAATTCGCGGTCGCCCGCGAGCTCGGCTTCAAGACGGCGGTGACGACCCGCCCCGGCCTCCTCTTCCCCGAGCACAGGGACCACCTGACGGCCCTGCCGCGCGTCTCGCTCAACGGCCACTTCCAGTCGCTGCGCTATGTCGACGTGCTGCTCTCCGGGGCGGCCTTCGCCGTTTTCAACAGGTTTCGGCGGGTCAATGCGGCGTGATCCGGCGATTGCCGGAAATTCCGCCGCGCCCCCGTCGCGAGAAGGCCTGAATCAGATAGTTTGTGCTGGCTGACCCGCGCCCTGCGGATCAACCACATGATCGGCCGATGTCAGAAGCCACCGGAACACGTCCCTTTTCCGCTTTCGAATGGATGCTCTCGCTGCGCTACCTCCGGGCGCGCCGCAAGGAGGGCTTCATCTCGGTCATCGCCGGTTTCTCCTTCATCGGCATCATGCTGGGGGTCGCGACGCTCATCATCGTCATGGCGGTGATGAACGGCTTCCGGAAGGAACTTCTGGGCAAGATCCTCGGCGTGCAGGGGCACATGGTGCTCCAGCCCATCGACACGCCGCTGACGGACTATGCCGAGGTCGCCGCGCGGCTCATGCGCCTCCAGGGTGTCCGGCTGGCCGCTCCCGTCATCGAGGGCCAGGCCCTCGCCTCGTCCGCCTTCAACGCCGGCGGCGCCATCGTGCGCGGCATGCGCGCCGAGGACCTGCGCCGGCTGCCGCTGATCTCCACCAACATCAAGCAGGGCGGCCTCGAGGACTTCGATACGAGCGAGGGCGTGATGGTCGGCCAGCGCCTCGCCAACCAGCTCTCGCTCCGCCTCGGCGACAGCCTCACCCTCGTCTCGCCCAAGGGCTCGTCGACGCCCATGGGCATGACGCCGCGGATCAAGGCCTATCCCATCGTCGCGATCTTCGAAGTGGGCATGACGGAATACGATTCCGCCTTCGTCTTCATGCCCTTCACCGAGGCGCAGGCCTATTTCAACCGCGAGGGCGACGCCTCCTCCATCGAGGTCTATACCGACAACGCCGACCGCATCGAGGAGTACCGGCGACGCGTCTCGGAGGGGGTCGAGCGGCCGGTCTTCATCGTCGACTGGCGACAGCGCAACGCCACCTTCTTCTCGGCCCTCCAGGTCGAGCGCAACGTCATGTTCATGATCCTGACGCTGATCGTCTTCGTCGCGGCGCTGAACATCATCTCCGGCCTCATCATGCTGGTGAAGGACAAGGGCCGCGACATCGCGATCCTCAGGACCATGGGCGCGACGCGCGGCGCGGTGATGCGCATCTTCCTCATCACCGGCGCGTCCATCGGCGTCGTCGGAACCATCGCCGGCTTCATCCTCGGCGTCGTCGTCTGCCTCAACATCGAGAAGATCCAGGAATTCGTCTCCTGGCTGACCGGCACCACCCTGTGGGACCCGACGGTGCGCTTCCTCACGCAGATCCCGGCGGACATGTCGACGGGCGAGACCCTGACCGTGCTCGTCATGGCGCTGGTCCTCTCCCTGCTCGCCACCCTCTACCCGTCCTGGCGGGCGGCCAAGCTCGATCCGGTCGAGGCGCTGCGCTATGAGTGATGTCGTGACCGCCGAAGCCCCCGTCGCCGCCGCCACCGCCCCTGGCGAGGAAGCTCCCGTTCTTTGGATGGAGAAGGTCGAGCGCCGCTATGCGGAAGCCGGCGCACCGCTCGAAATCCTCAAGGGCGCCGATTTCGCCATCTGGCCCGGTGAGACTGTGGCGCTGATCGCGCCCTCCGGCACCGGCAAGTCGACCCTGCTGCACCTCGCCGGCCTGCTCGAAGCACCCGACGGCGGCGAGGTCTATATCAGCGGGCAGGCGACCTCGAAGCTCGCCGACAAGGAGCGTACCCGCATCCGCCGGCTGGAGATCGGCTTCGTCTACCAGTTCCACCATCTTCTGCCCGAGTTCTCGGCGCTGGAGAACGTGATCCTGCCGCAGATGATCCGGGGGCTGACCTACAAGGAAGCCAAGGACCGGGCGAGCGAGCTCCTGACCTATCTCGGCCTCGGCGAGCGCCAGACGCACCGGCCGGCCGAGATGTCGGGCGGCGAGCAGCAGCGCGTCGCCATCGCCCGCGCCGTCGCCAATGCGCCGCGTCTCCTCCTCGCGGACGAGCCGACCGGCAATCTCGACCCGAAGACCGCCGATCACGTCTTCTCGGCTCTCGGGCAACTCGTGCGCGCCTCGCGGCTCGCCGCCGTCGTCGCCACCCACAACATGGACCTCGCGGGCCGCATGGACCGGCGGGTGACCATCCGCGACGGGCTCATCGTCGAGCTCTAGGCGTTAATCTTTCGGTAACTCCGATCGTTCCGAGTTTGTTCTCATGGATTGCGTACAGAACAAAATGAGAACATGATGTCCTGGCTTTCGGAAACGCGGGAGGACATCATGATCCGCAGCTTCATCGAAGACGCAGCCGCCCTGGTCGCCCTGGGCCTCTTCACCGGCATGATCACCGTCTGGGCCCAGGCGCTGCAGGGCTGACGCGCCAGCCCTGTGCATAGCGGTGAGCAGGGCCGCCCGGCCCTTGCGGGAGGGGACGGCAAACCGCCAAGGTCGATCCGTCCGCGACTCGGCGCGGGCGGGCGAAGGCGAACGGGACACGGATGGCGGGACAGGCTTTCATTCACCTGCGGGTCCATTCCTCCTTCTCGCTGCTCGAGGGGGCGCTCTCCATCGGCAAGCTCGCCAAACTCGCCGGCCACGACCGGATGCCGGCGGTGGCCGTCACCGACACCAACAACCTCTTCGCCGCCCTCGAATTCTCCGAGAAGATGAAGGGCGAGGGCATCCAGCCCATCGTCGGGCTCACCCTCGGTCTCGACTGCGGCGACAGGACCGTCGATCCCAAGCGGCCCAATCTCCAGGCGGCAAAGCCCCGTATCGCGCTTCTCGCCGCCAGCGAGGAGGGCTACCGCAACCTCATGGCGCTGTCCTCGCGCGCCTTCATGGAGAGCGCCGACGTCGGCGACGCCAGCGTCCCGCTCGCCGTTCTCGCCGCCCATGGCGACGGCCTGATCGCGCTGACGGGTGGCCCCGGCGGTCCCGTCGACCAGGCCTTCCGCGACAGCCAGGCCGACCTCGCCCGCGGCCGCCTCGACCGGCTCCAGTCGATCTTCGGCGACCGGCTCTATGTCGAGCTGCAGCGCCACGGCCTCGAGGAGGAGAAGGCGGTGGAGCCCGACCTCATCCAGGAGGCCTATGCGCGCGGCCTGCCGCTCGTCGCCACCAACCAGTGCTATTTCGCGTCCCTCGGGGACTACGAGAGCCACGACGCGCTGATCGCCATCGCGGAGGGGCGAGTGCTCGGCGATTCCGAGCGGCGGCAGCTCACGCCCGAGCACCGGTTCAAGACGCAGGCCGAGATGGTGGCGCTCTTCGCCGACCTGCCGGAGGCGGTGGCTTCCACGGTCGAGATCGCCCGCCGCTGCCACTTCCGGCCGAAGACCCGCAAGCCGATCCTGCCGAGCTTCACCGAGGAAGCCGGCGGCGTCGCGCTCGACGAGGCGGCAGCCCTCGCCCGCCAGGCCCGCGAGGGCCTCGACCGCCGCCTCGCCGTGCACGGGCCGGCCCCGGGCCTCACCGAGAAGGACTATCGCGACCGGCTGGATTTCGAGCTCTCGATCATCGAGCGCATGAAATTCCCCGGCTACTTCCTCATTGTGTCCGACTTCATCAAATGGGCCAAGGCGCAGGACATTCCCGTCGGCCCGGGCCGCGGCTCGGGCGCCGGCTCGCTCGTCGCCTATGCCCTGACCATCACCGATCTCGACCCGTTGCGCTTCGCGCTGCTCTTCGAGCGCTTTCTCAACCCCGAGCGCGTCTCGATGCCGGACTTCGACATCGACTTCTGCCAGGACCGCCGCGACGAGGTGATCCGCTACGTCCAGGAGCGCTATGGCCGCGCCCAGGTGGCGCAGATCATCACCTTCGGCACCCTGCAGGCCCGCGGTGTGCTGCGCGACGTCGGCCGCGTCCTCGAACTGCCCTACGGCCAGGTCGACAAGCTCTGCAAGCTGGTGCCGCAGAATCCCGCGGCGCCGGTGACGCTGGACAAGGCCATCGAGGGTGAGCCCAAGCTCCAGGCCGCCCGCGACGAGGACCCCGTCGTCTCCCGCCTCTTCGGCATCGCCACCAAGCTGGAGGGGCTCAACCGCCACGCCTCCACCCACGCCGCCGGCCTCGTCATCGGCGACCGGCCGCTGGTCGAGCTGGTGCCGCTCTACCGAGACCCGAAGACCGACATGCCGGTCACCCAGTTCAACATGAAGTGGGTCGAGCAGGCGGGGCTGGTGAAGTTCGACTTCCTCGGCCTCAAGACGCTGACCGTGCTGCAGAAGGCCGTGGACCTGATCGCCCGGCGCGGCATCGCCATCGATCTCGCGACCATTCCGCTGGACGATACGAAGACCTACGACATGCTGGCGCGCGGCGAGACGGTCGGCGTGTTCCAGGTGGAAAGCGCCGGCATGCGCAAGGCCCTCGTCGAGATGAAGGCGAGCCGTTTCGAGGACATCATCGCCCTCGTCGCCCTCTATCGCCCGGGCCCGATGGCCAACATCCCGGTCTATTGCGCCCGCAAGCACGGGCTGGAAAAGGCGGAATATCCCCATCCGCTGCTCGAACAGGTGCTCTCCGAGACCCACGGCATCATCGTCTACCAGGAACAGGTGATGCAGGCGGCGCAGATCCTGTCGGGCTATTCGCTCGGCGAGGCCGACCTTTTGCGCCGCGCCATGGGCAAGAAGATCAAGGCGGAGATGGACAAGCAGCGCGAGCGCTTCGTCTCCGGCTGTGTCGAGCGGTCGATCCCCAAGGCCAAGGCGGACGAGATATTCGACCTTCTCGCCAAGTTCGCCGACTACGGCTTCAACAAGAGCCACGCGGCCGCCTATGCCCTCGTGTCCTACCATACGGCCTATCTGAAGGCGAATTACCCCGTCGAGTTCATGGCGGCCTCGATGACCCTCGACCTCTCCAACACCGACAAGCTCTCCGAATTCCGCCGCGAGGCGGTGCGCCTCGGCATCCCCGTCGATCCCCCGAGCATCAACCGCTCCGGCGTCCATTTCGACGTCTCGGAGGGGCGCATTCTCTATGCGCTGGCGGCGGTGAAGGGTGTCGGCCAGCAGGCGGTCGAGGCGATCGTTTCGGCCCGCGACGGCGAGCCCTTCCGCGACCTCGGCGACTTCGCCCAGCGCATCAACCCGCGCATGCTCAACCGCAAGACGCTGGAGAACCTCGCCTCCGCCGGCGCCTTCGACGACCTCGAGCCCAACCGCGCCGCCGCCTTCGCCGCCATCGATCAGGTCCTCGCCGAGGCGCAGCGCCAGGCCGAGGGGCGGGCGCTCGGCCAGAACGAGCTCTTCGGCGGCTCCGGGGCGCCGCTCATCCGCGTGCCGAAGGTCGAGCCCTGGCTTCCGGCCGAGAAGCTCGACGAGGAATACAAGGCCATCGGATTCTTCCTGTCGGGCCACCCGCTCGACGACTACCAGGCGGCGCTGAAGCGCCTGCGCATCGAGCCCTTCGCCGATTTCTCCCGCAGCGTGCGGCAGGGCGCCAGCGCCGGGAGGCTGGCGGGCGTCGTCACCTCGCGCCAGGAGCGCCGCACCAAGACCGGCAACAAGATGGGCATCGTCACCTTCTCGGACCCCTCCGGCCACTACGAGGGCGTGCTCTTCTCGGAGGGGCTGGCGCTCTACCGCGACCTGCTGGAGCCGGGCAAGGCGGTCCTTCTCGCCGTCGGCGCCGAGTTGCAGGGCGACGACGTGCGGGTGCGCATCCAGTCCGTCGAGCCCCTCGATGCGGCGGCCGTGCGCGTCCAGAAGGGCTTCCGCGTCTTCGTCGAGGACCTCGGCGCCATCGATTCCATCGCGCGACGCCTGCCGTCGAAGGGTGACGGCGAGGTGAGCCTCGTGCTCCGCCTCGCCGATGCGGCGAGCGAGGTCGAGGT